>Ga0209210_1000906_pt1 | contig 27310 bp, 35 predicted proteins | sample RifGroA1_FD_183991 | JGI IMG/M metagenome (GOLD analysis project Ga0209210, IMG submission 183991) | Contaminated groundwater microbial communities from Rifle, Colorado, USA - Rifle Groundwater A1 (SPAdes) (version 2) | ecosystem: Environmental > Aquatic > Deep subsurface > Groundwater >...
AAATGGATCGGGTAATAACGTTAATTAATAACCATCTCCGTCGGAGTTTTATGAGGCAGTGATCTGCCTGTATAACCAATGCGTCATATCCCAATACCCGCTGTTTCCCGTGCCGCCATAATAGCGTTCAAATCCCAACGGTATAGACTCTGAACGGGCGATATTTCCTGACAGAATTTTCATGCCCCAACGGATATTTTTTTTAGGATCCAATAATTGCTCTATGGTTGGCCTATCGCTAAAAACGCCGTAACTGGCAGCCTTTCCGTCGCAGGGCATGACCTGCATGAGGCCTGTTGCGTCAGATGTGCGGTTTCTAGCATGAGGATTCCCGCCGCTTTCAATCCACATTTGAGCAAGAACAACATTTAAATCGAAACCGTTGGAAGCAAGATGAGCCCGAAGGGACTGTTTTCCGACAAACTGGTTTTCCGACTCTTTTTCGACTAATCCTGCCCAGCGCCGGACTGATGGCCATTGGTCTTGGGAAAAAGACGCTCGCCGCGGTGCTCCTCTCCATTTGATCGTGGTAAACGGCACTTCCTGCGGAGGAGAAAAGTCTCCCTGCAGGGACGGGCTCATTTCAGTTTTTTCATCTTCACTACCAATACCTTCAGGATATAATGAAAAACGAGGAAAAGCTTTCATTTTTTGCTCCAAAAGCCATAAACCCGCTCCGGCTAAACTAAGGCTAAGAAAACCTAAAAAAATCCTCCGAGATAACTGGTTCGGTCTTGCATCTATTTGACGAATCTCGAATCCTTGGGGATGCGGAGGAAGTTCAACGATTTCATAGCCCAATTTACTGCTCATAAGGGGACTCAATTCCTGCTTTGAATTCTGTATACGCCGATAAGGGTGGTCCGGAGCGCGTCCCGTAAAGTAGCCAACAAACCCGGTTTTGGCAGTAAATTGGCATGACCCTGCCCGTATTCTAGCGCAACCAGTAATTCCTTTGTCGGTTCAACCAGCATGATATATGGTAATTCATTTCCTCTGTCAGGCAGATATGACCGGAGTCCTGATTCTGAATCAAGCGGATTTTTTATAGTATGCAGGAGAAAAAGCCGGGGTAATTCCTTTTTTGCTCGACCCATCAGGTACATATTAAATGATGTAATATATGCAAGTTTTTCGTCATTACTCATGAATGCACTTCCCGGGACTAAAACGCCATACAGAAAAATCGGTTTTCCATTTTGATGATTCATCTCTTTTATCCGCCATATCTGCGGATCGACATCAAAAGGCGCACCGTCTTTTCTTTGAATCATCGGCATGTCATAGACTTCATCCCGTAAATACCCAGGGTGGAGAATTCGCCTGACTCTCTGTTCTAGCTTTTTTTCTAACACTGTCTCATCGAGCACTCTATACGGATGTTGTCCATATTCCTTCCTTATTGCCAGTACGTCTTTCTTCGTCAGAAGTCCGGTAGAAACATAGAAATCAAAAATCTTATCCAGATCTCGATAATTTATCGGCATACCTTTAGCATCAGCCTGACTCAAAAGGATCATACTTGTAGATTCCTCTCTCTTGTGAGATTCATTCAAGTGGTATACGGTCTCCAATTCGCCGAACCTTTCAGTGCTAACAGAAGATATTATGGTATGCCTGTTTGGCTCTCGCCGTTTATAATCAAGGAGAAAAAAGAGAGTGTTCACTATTTCAGCATTCAATAATCCTTGGGTCCATTTGAAAAATCTCTCTCTTTCTGCTGACGAAAATGTAGTAATAATTGACCATACTGCTTCTCTCTCCAATTCGGCAGAACCGTGGTGTGTCTCCAGACTTTGCAACTCTCTGCGCGTTATTAATCCGATTTGTTCAAAATAGTTTAAGGCTTGATCAAACACACGTTTTGAACGGGTGCTGACATCAAGAAGGAGATATTCATCTTCTCGGATTTGTTGGCCTCGGCCGGTTTGGATGCGGATCCCTAATACATTGCCGGATCTTTGTATATCATCATTAATGTTCTCCTTATAAGTTATAAACAAATTGACCGCTCCGATTTGCCGCTGGTCGGCAAGAGAGTACAGGTAATTCGTAACAGCATCCGGATTCCGGGCATCAACTCCATACTCTTTATCAAATACAAAGGCGTCAGCATCGATCAATCCTTCCGGAACTGGCAGTAATTCTGAGGATCTTTCTTGTGAGGGTCTTTCATGTAAGGGTCTTTCCTGTCGTTTTTGAGGTCTGAAACTGACGCGTGAACTGACTTGTGATAGTTGAATTGGTTCAAAAGAGATATCAGGAGCGGGATTTGTTTGTTCCTCCAACTTTACAATTTTATATTGTAAAGGCTGAACTGGTAAGGATTGATCTGACTCAGGTTGATTGGGCTCGGGTTGATCCGGACTCTGTGGCTGGTCAGTTATGACCGGCTGATCACCTTCTTTTCTGCCGGTTGTTCCGACAGGTGCCCTAAAACCCAAAATGTCTCCAATTTGTATAGGAAGTATTTTTCTTAATCTTTGTTCAAGACTTAATCGGTGTTCGAGATTTGGACCTGCCATATGTTCCTTTCGGGAATAATACTGTTTTTACGCGAAATAATCAATCTTAAAACTACGTGCTGGCCATGAGGACTCTTTTTTGATCGGGTTTTACCCCAATCGGAAAAAGTCTCATGGCCAGCCTACTCCTGGTTGTAATTCTTGTTGTGAAGCGCTCTCCGCGATAGAGCGCGATAAATATGATGCGCCGAAAAACTTCCGCGGCAGCGACTTGAAGAGGACGGCGTCCATGGCTACCCCACTAAAGGTGTAGCGAAAGCTAAACCAAGAAGAAGACCCAGAACGATAGCAAGTGATATACCTTCGTCCCAATCTTCATGGTCTACTACCATGACACCTACAATCCCCCCAAGCAATAGTATTAATCCCCAACGAGGGTCGAAGCCTTTGGAGATTGCAAATACAAGGACACCCCCTATGACTCCGAGGACAACGCCTAAAAATGAACGTGGTTTGACTGGATCAAGTGCCACGATCAAATCTATCAGCCACAATATCATAGCTAGTACAAGCAACAGATAGATCGTGATACTGAATTTTGCCAACTCCGTCTGATTATTACTTATCAGGCGGAAAACCCCGTCCAAGTTATACATTGCTGATCCGTCGGGAAACCCTATTACTCCCCCGAGAGCGCCACGGGTCTTGTCGGCTGTTACGAGGTATAGTGTTGACACAGCAGCCAACCCGAAGGCTGGATAACTGGGGTCGCGCGTGGCGAAAAATGCAATCGTCCATAACGCGCAGGCAATCAACATTGCCACAGAACTTTCGCCGGTCGGAGTTAATGCCCGAATAACTTGAGAATCCGACCACCAAACATATATTACCCCCAGAACTGTAGCAACGAGGGATACCCAAACTACCCAATTTTCCACCCTATGTCTTTCTTTACCCCTGTGTTGGATTTTCTGAAACGTGTCAGCCACTAAAGCCAGAACCAGCATGGCGCCCATCCCGATAGTCATCCACTGGGAAGGAGACTTCCAAGGTGCTGATCCGGGATCGACTGCTTCCTCGGGAGAAGGCATTTTGGGGGGTGCCAACGGCGTGGGTTCAGGGGGAACATCGGTGGATCGTAGATCGCCGCCACCTGCAACTGGCTCTGTAGCAACTGCACCTCCGCTGAAAACCTTACCCCCCATCCTGACGGCGAAATAGCCAAGTCCGACGAGAGCGAGTGCAAACACCGAGATAAGAACAATTCCCACCCAGTTGGTCTTCTTCATCTTTTGTACCCCAACGCCCCCAGGCGATCCTGTACCTCGTCGCGACGAAGGCAAAGGCGGGTGACCGGCAGGCTGGGACACAGGTTGGACATTGGGATCCCTCGTCATTTCAATTTTTGCCCCCTCATTAGGATTCGCCGGGATGGTCACAGTCCCTTTCTGCTGTAGATACCCAGCCTTCCGAACTGATAGTATGATAGAATCCCCCTCTTTTCCAGCGTTGGGAATAGCTACCTGACCTAAAGTGTCGGTAGCATATCCGTTAACAACCGCGCCAACGAGTTGTTGGCCAGTTGCTTTGTCTACAACGAGAACTCTTAAATCGGCCATCGAATTCTCCTTTCTCTAAAGGCCGAAAACGATTTTGTCATCGCGAGGAGCTTATTTAAAACCGACGAAGCGATCTTTATAATAGAGATTGCTTCGCTATGCTCGCAATGACAATTGCGAAAACATGTTCAATGGTCTCAAGCACCGGAATGGCACTTGATCACCCGGATGAATGTCCGGAGTTTCCCCCTTGGAGCGACACGTTCTTACTCGAAACCGGTTTGTCGAATTTGCATACCTTTTGACAAGCATACACCCGATTCTGGATGAGGTTACCACAAGTGCCTCACGCGGCCTTATATTTTTCGACGCCGTGCACGCGTCATTCTATTCATCCCCATACCCATACGGCTCCTAAACTTAGGATGAGTCCGCAGTTTTACCCACGTCTCCCGTATGACCAGACGACATCTCTGCGTCTGATTAGGGACATCCCGATGTCAAAAATCGGGATTTATTTTGGTTTTTTCTGATCATATGATTGATCAATTCTCGTCTTCGTATTGACGAGAACGGAGAAAAAACCAAACAATGAAACCCAAGATCACGAAAATAAAGGTGATCCCGACTAAACAAGGGGCAAATTCCATCAAAGTCTTGATGGCAATTCCCCATCGGGCTCCCTGCAACCACGTGAACGCCTCTTCTTTCAAAGCTGCGCCTGCGTTGGTATCGCGAACTTGGGCTTGGAGAAGCTGTAGCTCGACCTGCTGCTTTTGCTCAGCCAATTTTTCGAGGGTTTGCTGATGTGAAAGATCAGCAAAACCAAAGTATGCAGCAGCAAAAAATCCACCGGCGATAAGAAGCAGCACAATAGCTACTCCACCGGCCTTCTTTGAAGCCGCAAAAAAGGCTAAGCAGAACACAAGCAGGCCGGACACTGCCAGCAGCATCGCTTCCATCTCACCCTCCAATCCAGAAAGGTGGAATGTCGATGGTGCCGCCGACATACAGAACTAGCCAGATAAAAAAGATTAATCCAACCAGTCCTACTATCCGTTTGAGCCGCTCCCCCCATTTAAAGGGAAAAACCTTCTCTTTTATCTTACACCTCCTTAACGCGGTTGAACGCTCCGCGTTTGAATTGACAGCAGTTTCTCTCCGGCCACCGCAAACGTGCCCATGATAAGCACACGGAGTAACCAGACGAAGACTGCAATGGCGACTGGTACGACACGAACCAGCGTTTCTTGATCGATTATGGTATTACCAAGGGTCTGATTTTCCAGCATGGCTAACGATATGCCCCACCAGATAACTCCGGCATGCATTGTTGCAAGCAGTAACCACGCCCCAAAGATATACCAAACCGCTTCGGGTTTGATGTTCGATGGAATGAACATATATGCAACAATGACAAAGTCAATGCTGCAAAAAATGATGGCCAGGATGGTTGCCCCCTGAATTCCGGCGATGTGTAGGTTGAGATCGAACAATGCATACTCCGTGACGCTGTAGTTAAAAATTTCTAAGGCTGCCAGCGATACAATGAGTATGACTCCAAAAATAAACCCCTTGTATCTCGATTCCATTCTCCAAGCTCCTTTCCTTTTAAACTCTTTGTCCGAAAGTCGGACCGCATTGAAAAATAACAATGTATTTCTGTAGTTCCATTGTTGCTTTAAAACGCGGCCCGACTTGCCAGAAGTCTCGCCCATGCGCCGTTATTTTATCTTTAATATTTTATTTACATATACAACCAGGATGTTAAGGTGCGCTCCTTCGCATACGAATGCTACGGTGCGCGAAGCGCCCCGTCTATTCAACAACGAAGAAGCACAAAAACAGTTCCCACCAACCTGAAACGCCTATGTCTCAGGCGGTAAGACGACAAAAACCCCATCGAAGAGGTTCGTGTCACATACCATCCGATAAAAATGATTTTTTTCGTATGGTCAACATAATAATTGTGAGGCAGGATAAATAGTATTGATAGGTTCCGGCAGGAGATAATAAATAGATAAATAATCCTATAATATTTAGGGGCAAAAGTCAAATTTAACTATTTCACAAAAAAGACCCGCTTCAACGGTGTGTCGAACGCGAGTCAGTTATGTATATATAGAGTATGTTCCAGCGTAATTTCTGCTTCCGATAAATAGTTATATACTTCGATAACTCAGGTTTGCAACTGAATTACTCAGCATATACCCATCTAATCCGTTTTTCTCCGCCAGCTGGCGGCTGTAAACCGGAGCAAGATGGGTATATCAGAAGCAGGAAAAAGCTGGTGATATCAATGAAAAAGTGTCCTTATGGACTAAAGCAGTTATTCACTGCAACCAATTTCAGGATATCTCCAGTTTTCAAGTGAATCCCACCTGATTTCGATACCAACACATGTTGGCTCAATCTCAGGTGAGAAGGAATTTAGAAATTCTACGACGGTGCCGGTCCGCCGTAATTTGGTGGTTATAAATTCTTATATTTCGTAAATTGCACCTCCCTCTTCCCATGCAACTAAACTTAACTTCATACGTTCAGCTGGAGACAGAGGTTCTTCCTCTATCTCTCTTTGACCACTAGCAACAGGAAAAAAGGAGCACGCATTACAATCCCCCTGGCACCCTTGACATACGTTTGTATTCGGACCTTTCATTTAAATGCCTCCAATCAACATTAGAATTGTTCCGAATATCTCTCTCTCCTTTAAATTCCGGCCGGAGAGCCAGTTTTTTCTCTCAGCATGTTTCCCCCAAATTTCTGTTCGCTGAGAAACCGGATTCCGGATATTACGAATGTAATACCTAAAATCCGGCTTCCCAGAGAATTTTTTCCTATTCACCCTCCTTAAAATCGCTCTTTTAAATTCCTTCATTCACTTGTTAAGGTGCGACATATCCGTTCATGAGATTTGCGAAAAAAATCTCCGACAGATATCTTTTACATAGTTTACATCTTATAGTATATAAGGGAGAAAATCAAGAAAAGTATGGTATACTTGGCTGTATGGAGTTTTGAGCTGAAGTCAAGATAATCGGAATGATTGCACTATCTCCGGTCATCCACACCTGGCGTTTTGGTTGAACGTGCAAAAATAAAAGTCAGGATACAAGAACTCCGGTCTCCCGTATTTCTTTGGCCAGAGGATCATATTTGTCGGAAAAACTGTTTATTGAGTATGGAATGATATCAACCGGCATATCCCCCTTTGGCAGGAGTTTTGTCAATAAAATGGTTTCCTTCTGAAAATCTTCTCCAAAGACGTCCGATACGACACACAGGTCAAGATCGCTCCATGCATGCGTTTTTCCTTTTGCATGCGACCCAAAAAGAATCACCTGTGAAAACGGAATGCGTGAAGCACGCAAATTGAATACAAATTGCTGAATATAATCAGAGACTGCTGAAGTCATAATTCTTTCTCAATAAGCAAAATCATCGCTTCTATTTTCTCCATAAAAGATTTCGTATACCCTTCCGTGGCCTTCTTGTAAAGCATGTGCTTATGAATATCATATCGCGCCTCAACATTAAACGTCTTGATTTCCACCAAATCCGATTCTTTTTCTTCCGTCATTGGGAGTTGAAGCTTTTTCCAAAGAAATAACACATCATGAATCGGAGGCGGGGCATCATCAAACCGGTGGATATACAACGCCTTTAAATATTTTTCAAGCGTTAAGTGACAGAAAAAAAGCGTATAAGCATACCGTTTGGCCGCATATAAATCACGAGCAACGTGCAGATCTTCTTGTGCGCTCTCTACCCACCGCTGTATCGTTTCCTTTTCTGACATATACGTTTATTCTACAACCTGTTTTACCCTTCCGCAATCCCGTCCATAAATAATTCTTCAAAAAGAGCTCTCTACTGCATTACTGTAATTCAACCCGCCTTGCTCTCCTCGATTCAACTCCGGCCGCGCGTCGCCAACTGCGTGTCGCTAAAGCTTTAGCGGTGGCGCAAGGCTTTGCTGGCGACACGCGAAGCGGGCCGGCGAGGCAGGTAATTCTTGTCGGAAACAATCGAGCGGCCAAGGCGTTTTTCTAACTTCCTTCGTGCAACCCCGGCAATATCCCCACCTTCTTTGGCGTCTCTTTTGAGTTTTGGTATCCCTTGTGAGTTTTCGGCGCGGTGAATTTCTGTTGTCGATCGTTCACCAAGCATGGTGAAAATGAGTTCAAAATCATCCATGTGATCACGAAGGTTTTCTTCTTTTAAACCTTTATGTTTCTTGTGCTGGCCGGGGGTGATTCCAAATGTAGCCTTAGAAATTTCTGCTGTCAAAATTTCATAATCTTTTTGAATCTTTGCTCCTCGCTTGTGCCACTCGTCGGTCAACTCTTCCCGAATCGCAATGCCGCGCATTCTTTTTTCTATCCAATCATCAGGGTAACCCTTAGCTTTATACAGTGCTCTTGTTCGTTTTGTGGCCAGTTCCGGATCTTCTATTTCTTGCACCCTTTCATAACCAACTCTTGCCAACCATCTTTTAAACGGTTCTGCTTTGGGAGAAGGGATTGTTTGAATAATCCGAAATACAGTTTCTGTGTTTGCACAGTCAGTGTCCCGTAATTTTCCGTCAGGAGCTTTTAATTTCAACTGTCCGATTTTTTCGGACACTTCAGAATATCCTTCTTTAACAAGCTTTGTCTTGAGATCATTCCAATATTTCCGCGGTCTGTCTGTTCCAGTCAGTGCTTCAACAACATCAACCACAGAAAACCACCATTCGTTTTTGTGAATAGTTTTTCTTATCTCCTTACCCTTGAAGACTGCAATTTTTGTCGTTTCACCCATTGTCTTATTTGTATCAATTTTGCATGTAAAAAACAACAGAAAGCGACGGCAAAAATTTCTCCAGAGTGATGAAGAATGGTGTGGTATACTTGTCCTCATGGAACGCATTGCCGCTATGTCTGAGAGGGTCATCCGGATCGGGTTTGTCCTCCTTTTCATCCTCGTTCCCCTGATCCTCACACCTTGGAATTATGAATTGTTTGAATACAACAAAATGATGGTGACGTACGGGCTGACTGTTCTTATCGTTGGCGCGTGGATCATCAACATGGTGGCTGCAGGTGAAATCCGGATCAGACGGACCCCCCTGGATATCCCGATTCTTCTTTTTGTCCTGTCGCAATTGATAAGCACGCTCTTTTCCATGGATCCTCATGTCTCATGGTTCGGGTACTATAGCCGGTTTAACGGAGGGATGCTGTCTGTTTTTACGTACGTCGCGTTGTATTATGCGTTTGTGAGTAACTTTTCAATTTTCAATTTTCAATTTTCAATTTTCAATAAATTTTCAAAAAAACTCAATGATCAAATAAAAAACCATGCATCAATCAACTCTCAATCTTCTACTCCTGCCTATCCATCTTCTGTTATCAATCGACTTATACCAACAATCCTCATCACCGGTTTCATCATCTCTCTCTACGGAATTGCCGAGCATTTCGGTATTGATAAACATCTCTGGGTGCAGGATGTAGAGAACCGCGTCTTTTCCACCCTTGGTCAGCCTAATTGGCTGGCAGCATACCTGATCGCGCTTTGCCCGATTGCGTGGGGCTTCGCGCTCTGGAAAATGGAAAATGGAAAATGGAAAATGGAAAAAAATCATTATCAATCGCCCTTCTTCCTTCTTCTGCCACTATCTTCTATTTTCTATTTTCTATTATCCATTATCTTCTTCCTCACCCTCCTCTGGACGAGGTCGCGGTCGGGATTTATGGCTCTTGCTGCAGCTGACGTGGTATTCTGGGGAATTATCTTCCTGAATTTCATAAGGCCTCGCCTTAAACCACTTGCAGATATCAAAGGCGAGGCCTTTAAAAAATTTACCTATCCTTTCCTCTTCATTCACCTTACTTTTCTTCTTATCATCGTCATCAACGGCGTGTACGTCAAACAAATTGACGACTGGATCACTATTAAGGCTTGGCAGCAGCGCATCAGCAACATAACAACCCGCCTTCGCCAAGGCTCCGGCGGGCAGGTGAAACAATTAAACAATGGAACAATGGAACAACCCGCTTCGCCGCGAGGCGAGTCCAACAATGAAGAAAAGAGTGAAGAACAGCAAAATGCCCAGCAACCACAAGATACCAAAGAAAATACCAAATCCAAATCGCCTTTAATCGAATCCGGTGTCACTGACTCAGGAGACATCAGAAAATATGTCTGGCAGGGAGCAATCAACGCGTGGATTTCCTCTCCCAAAACATTCCTCATCGGTACCGGTACGGAGACATACGCATTTGCGTTTTACCAATACAAACCCATCGGACACAACCTGACATCCGAATGGGACTTCCTGTACAACAAAGCGCACAATGAATACCTGAATTTTTTGGCAACAACGGGAGTGTTTGGATTAGGGACATATTTACTATTGATAGGAAGTTTTATATATTGGTTTATTAAATCACAAATAACAAATCACAATTTTCAAAGAAATTACAAATATCAAACAATAAACATAAAACCTTTTCCCGACGAAGTCGGGATTATTGAAAATTTAAAATTTAAAATTGAAAATTTGCACATTGGATTATTCTCCGGCTGGCTTTCGGTCCTCATCACTAATTTCTTCGGTTTTTCCGTTGTCATCACACAAATCTTCTTCTATCTTTTCCCTGCAATGATATTTGCCGTATCATCCGAAAAACCAACATATCTTTATTTCTCTCTATCACACATCCAAGCTCAAACAAAAAAGAGAGTGATATGGATAACGACGGTACTTTCCATTCTTCTTGTTTGCGTATTTTTTGTCATGTGGCTGGCCGACAAGCACTTTGCCCGCGGATATAACCTCTCGCGTGCCGGCTACCTGCCGCAGGCGTATCAGGCACTCTCATCTGCCATCAGCTTGAACCCGACGGAGCCTTTGTACCATGATGAGCAAGGAAATGTCCTCTCCACACTGGCTCTTTCTGCATGGAAAGAAAATCAGGCAACCATGTCCCAGGAACTGGCAACGTTAAGCATCAGGGAAAACAACACAGCGCTTGCCATCTCTCCAAAAAACGTGAATTTCTGGAAATCCAGAACGAAAATATATTACGCGCTTTCCTCAATCGACCCGTTGTTTTTCAAAGAAGCAATCACCGCTCTTGAGAAAGGGCTTACCCTCTCCCCCCTGGATCCGAAAATGTACTATAATCTCGCCATCCTCTATGGGACTGCCGGTTTCCCGGACAGAGCATTGGAACTCATGAAAAAATCCGTAGAGCTTAAACCGAATTACCGTGAAGGATACTTTGGGGTATACCTGCTGTATAAAGAAGGCGGCATGACGTATGAGGCCTATCAAATCATTCAAGAGTATCTGACTAAAGTAGATCCGACGGATAAGGAGTTTTTGGAACTAATACAATGAATTTTCAAATCACAAATCCCAATTTTCAAAGAAGTTACAAATTACAAATCTCAAACTTATTCCCTGCAACGCAGGGACTATTGAAAATTGAAAATTGAAAATTATTATGCATACTCTCGTCCAGATCCCCGACCCCATTCTCACGACTCCAACTAAGAGCGTCACATCGTTTGATAAAAAATTACAGACGATGATAGCGGATATGAAAAAAGTGCTTGTATCCGCAAAAAATCCAAAAGGCGTTGGGCTGGCAGGTCCGCAAGCAGGATTTCCCTACCGTATCTTTCTTACCAGGCCGACCCAAAAAGATGACATCCGGGTATTTATCAACCCTTCCATCCTCACCCTCTCCAAAGAAACAACGGACGGCGTGCCGGAACGGGAAAACAAACTGGAAGGCTGTCTCTCCATCCCGAAAATCTGGGGGGAAGTGAAAAGGCACCAAAGCCTTACCCTACGGTATCAGGATGAAACCGGAAAAACATGTGAGGAGCAATTCTCGGGATTTTTAGCAACTATCATCCAACACGAAACGGATCATGTCAACGGCATCCTCTTTACTGCTCGGGTGGTTGAGCAAAAGGGGAAATTCTATCAAACGGTAAAAGACGAGAACGGGAAGGAAGTACTGGAAGAGATTGTATTAAAATAATTTTTAATTTGAAATTCGAAATTTGAAATAAATTTGAAGTATTTCAAATTTAAATTTCAAAATTGTTTTTGTTTGATTTCAAATTATAAATTTCAAATTTCAAATTGTCGACATGACCATCATCTTTTTCGGCTCAACCTCAGATTCTGTTATTGTTTTAAGCAAGCTTTTCGCGTCTCACATACCGATTTCTGCAGTCGTCACCAAAACCCCCGCACCGGTCGGAAGAAAACAGATCATCACCCCGACTCCTGTTGAAGTTTGGGCAAGGGATCACAACATCCCGGTTCTTTCATTCCCAAACGACAAAAACAAACCCTGGCTGTACACTCATGAAGAAGATGTGGTAAACGCTCTTTCGACGTTCAAACCTGATCTATTGATAAGCGCCTGTTATGGACAAAAAATTCCCGATTCCACCATCACAAATGCAAAATATGGCGGAGTTAATATCCATCCGTCTCTCCTTCCTAGGTGGCGCGGAGCTGATCCGGTGCCGTGGGCAATTCTATCCGGCGATCATCAAACCGGTGTTACCATCGTCCGGTTATCCGCAAAATTCGACCAAGGTATGATACTCGCCCAGGAAAAAATCCCGATGACAGCCAAAGACGTTACCGATCCTCTCCGTACCAAACTTTTCACTATGGGCGCAGATCTTCTTATCAAAACACTTTCCGATATTCTTTCCGGAAAGATCAAAGGAACACTACGGCAATCCCAGGGTATTCCGTATGCCGGACGACTCACGCGCGATGACGGATTTGAACCGTGGGAAAAAATACAGAATGCGTTTACGGATGCTGATGAAGCTGCACGAATAGACCGAAAATTCCGCGCGTTTACTCCCTGGCCGGGAGTGTGGACTCTCATCAATCCGACAAATCCGACAAATCTACAAATCCGACAAATAAAAAAGCGAATGAAAATTTTAGAAATGCATGTAGAAAACGGAAAACTCATCCTCGATCTAGTGCAGCTGGAAGGAAAAAAACCGGTGAGTTGGGAACAATTCCAAAAAACCTACCTATAGATTCTTTATCTCTCTGTCTCTTTATCTCTTTCTATTGCTTCGGTTCGCAGAAGAACGCAAGGCACCCGTTTGTGTCACGTTTAAACGTCCATCCGCCCGGACAGTCTTCAGCCCTAGGCGCGGTAAGTTGAGGACACGCCAGTCCTGCTTTGGAACGCAGGTCAAAACTGGTCCGGTTCATTTGGGTCAAAACAACAACAAGAAGAATAAATGCCAGTGTTAAAAAAATGATAAAATTCCATGCAGAAAATTCCGCAACGGATTTTCTGGTATACAAATTTTTCCTTACTGCTAATTTTCTTCTGGGGCGCGATCTGGCGGGCATAAAATAACTCCTTACCAATAAGCGTACCCGTGAGTCTGCAAACTGTCAAGAGGGAAAAGGTTATTTCGTCTGTGTAAACTATTTCTCAATTTATAATGAGCAACAGTAACATTTTCTATTATTCGATACAATTTCATTCAACTCCTCGAAAATTCAGCGTATGCATGTATTTCGAGGAAAATACAAAAAAACGTTGCCATGATGGTCAAAAATACAATCTCACGAAGTAGTTATCGAACCCTTTACAGCTTTTTTTGCGTCAAACCGGACCCGTTTTATGCATTTCGTACACGCTCTCACCCGGGTCATGACACCGTTTATGGGAATGGTCGCATAGTGGAGATTCGGAGCATAATTCCGCAATGTTTTTTGGGCTTTCTTTTTCCATTGACCGCCGGCCACACCTGCGTGGTGGGTGTGCTGTCTCCCTGCATGAGTTTTTTTATCGCAAAGATCGCATCGATAGGCCATAATAACAATTTTCAAATCACAAATCCCAATTTTCAAGAAACAATAATTAAAAAATATTGTGCGCCCTAAGGCGCATTATTGAAAATTTAAAATTGAAAATTGAAAATTTCTGTTATACTATACCATACCATGCTTCGGTACTTCAATAATCCGCTTGAATTTATTGGTATTTTTGTGGCTTTTCTTATCGCCATTACGGTTCACGAAGTAAGTCATGGGATTGTAGCAGACCGGTTAGGCGACCCGACTGCCCGGGTCATGGGAAGACTCACCTTCAATCCCCTGGCGCATCTGGATCTGGTGGGGACTCTCATGATTCTCTTTGCGCCGTTTGGGTGGGCTAAACCGGTTCCCTTTGATCCGTTCAACCTCAAAAATCCGAAGCGTGATGCAGCGCTCATTTCCATTGCCGGTCCGGCAGCCAATCTGGTTACTGCAGGTATTGCAGCTCTTGTTATCCGCCTCATCCCGTCTATAGGTATCCTATCGTTACTCACATTTCTCTTATCATATATAATAGTCTTGAACGTCAATCTGTCTATTTTTAACCTCATTCCTATTTTTCCTCTGGACGGATTTCATATCGTCGAAGGACTGTTGCCGGAAGATGCGGCACGGCAGTGGCACCAGCTCCAATCCCTGGGATTTATCATGATATTTGTGCTTGTCTTTCCCCTCTTTGGCTCTTCCCCGGTGCTATCACTGATTCAACCGATGATAAATCTAATCCTTAATCTCCTTCTCCCCCACACTCTTATTATTTAATCAAAAAGTGATATTATATTTCTTCTCCTTTGGTCCCTTGCTCTGTAGAAAAAATGCGGAAATGTCTTGCTTGGGGATACTGTTTTTTTCGTTTCTCTATTGCTTTTAATAATTTCTCTTCCATTTCCTCGGTTGTTACACTAGGAAAACCACCGCAATTATCTCCGTGTGCAGCCCATCCCATCAAGCGTGCACCTCCGTGTCCGTAAGCATAATCAGCAGTTTTTGCTGTTTCAATACCCGGCGTACCCCCTGCTGCTGCTTCAATCCAATACTCTTCCGGTTCTAGACCTGTTAATTCCTGGAATTTTTCTTCCGCTTTTTTATGAAATCTGCGGTCAGCACACAGTGTTAAAAATCCTAATCTTTTTCCTTGTTCCATAAATAATCTCTCCTTTCTATAAGACTCAAAATATACGGAAGAATGATCTGTATGTCAATAGACGAATGGCATCTCCGTCACCTCGGACCATATCATCAACACGGACGAATCGACTGTCCATTTTGAAACACGGAATGAATGTCTGACATTCCACGGGAAAGGTGAGCACTGGATCAATAGAGTATATTTTATCGTACCGGTCTGACGAAATAACAATTTATCCTATTCTGACGCCCCAAATCTCTATCTTGACAACTCCCCTCCGGGTGTTCTATGCTTAAAACGGCTTGTGTGGGAGGTGTGAAGAATATTTTCCTCCACAGAATTCTCATCACATGAGGTATTTCCCACCATATTTGGCGGGAGAAACAGGACAACAGTGTCGCGTTGCCTGAGGGTACATGACCAGTCCAACCAATTTTTTTGAAATTGGGGAAAATACTTTAACCTTACACACAGCCGGTATTATTCTACTTTCACTTTCCTCTTTCAGCTAATTCCCGTCTTATTGTTGTTCATTAGTACCATTGCTATAATTACAGCTATAGAAGTTACGTAGCAAGACAAGTAAGTCCGGCAAATCTGGCAAGTCCTGAAAAACCCAAACAAGAGGAGCAAGGAAGGTAATTACATACTAAATTACTAAATAACCGGAGTTGCTAATAAACGAATCACGCCCTTCTAGCTCAACGGTAGAGCGACGGTTTTGTCCCAGCACTTTCTTACCAAATTTGGTAAAATTTGGATTAGAAGTGCGGGGTCCCGTATTTTCAAGCCGACTTAGCTCAGCGGAAGAGCAACTGTTTTGTAAACAGTAGGTCGTCGGTCCGAATCCGACAGTCGGCTCAATTTACGCGTCGGCTGAAAATACTGGGATAAACCGCTGATTAGAGTTCGACTCTCTGGAAGGGCTCAAGTATACGAAGGCGGGTAAACACAGTAAGCTTAATCCTAACTCTTGCCCATATTAACAGACTATGTCTCATACCAAAGAATTTGATGAGTTTATTGAAAAAAAAGCTCAGGCAAATATTCAAGATCTAATAGCACAAGGTTACCTAAAAGATACACCGGAAGCAATAGCACAAGCGCTTCGTTATGCCCTTCCAATACAGGAGGCTAACGAACTACGTAAGCAATCAAGAAACCTAAGACCGCCACATGAAGATTTTCCTTTTGCAGATTGTGATGTTGTGTGTGACACCCCCGAAATACCAGGAGGTGAAATAAAAGGACCTCATGACCATTGTTTAGTCATAGATGATGACTCTGGAACACTCTATTTCTGTGAAGCGCCCGAAGCTCGACTTCCTGATGGCTCACTTCCGTTATGTCTCAATTGTCACACAAGTCATAAAAATAAAAAGGGAATTCAAAAGGTAAGAGACGGATTACTCAGAATTAAACCGGGTGCTTAAAAATATGAAAAATGAATGCAGTCATCTAACACCTTTAGAAGGATGCGATACGATACGAAAACTTATGGAAAAAAAGCTATTAACGCTTGATGGATCTGTAGTCCCCAATTTTATTTGTGACCATCAAATCCCAGTTGACATAAGAGGAGCTCAAGGACAATCTGTTGCATGTGTTGGAAACGAAAACACTCTCTGTCCTGACCAAGAAGATAAACTCTAAATAATTTTTATTTTTTAGCTTCACAATCCGTCAGCCGACGGACTGGCCTTTTGAAGCTAGTTTTTTGCTGATGACCTCTTTCTCCAAAGGCGTGCCGGCAAATAGCCGGTACCAGTCAAACAGCATCCGGGTTTTCAGGTGATAATACATATACCGTCTCCACTTTTTCTTCTCTACCCAGCCGGATGACAGAAGTGTAGAGATATGGTGGCTGACGAGGTTTTGCGGATAATCGAGGTTTTCTGCAATTTCATGCAGAGGAAAGTCCTTAAAGGCCAAAAGGTAGAGAATTGACAACCGGATGGGATGCGCAATTCCCTCGATCCGTTTTGCATACGGTTTTGTTTTTTCTTTCAATCGAATGCCGGTAAGCATACCAGGTAGTAGAGTTTCGACCTTTGCCTTAACGCTGTCGAGACCTCAATATTCTTCCTTATAAAGGAATACATTCTTTTCTATAACCAGATAGCATCTATTTTCAGCAAAGATAAAAGCGTGTCGAAACTTCACTACCTGGCATAATTTAGGTACACCCGCCTTCGCTAAAGCTTCGGTGGGCAGGTCGTTACGTCGATTTACAAATCCATTATACCATTGTTACACCAATTCAATTCCGATATAATTAAGAAGGCTTACTCTTGCTGGGATGGCGGAGTGGACAATCGCAACAGTCTGTAAAACTGTCGCCTTAACGGCTACCCAGGTTCGAATCCTGGTCCCAGCACAACAAATATATTTTTCAAATTTTCCCTCTTGATATTTTTCTTTTGACTTCTTATAGTTATCTTTATATGGAAAACAAAGAAGATGTTTCTCAAACCCAGGAAGAAGGTTCTATCGTCTATGTCGTCGGTGCTATTATCGTCGTTGCGGTCATTGTTGCAGCCGTCCTTATGTGGCCAAAAAACAAACCGAAGGAAACTGCGTCCCCGACTCCGGAAAATAAAGTGGTTACCAAACCGACGCTCACAAAACTGGTCTGCGAAAGCGAATGGTTTAATCCGGTCGTCGGTATGCCGAAATATTACCTGTCAGCTGAAGGCGGTGATGTATCCGCAGGAACTCAAATTGAATGTGAATTTACCCTCCTAAAAGACAAAGAGGCAATTATTCGTGAAACGAAAGTCGTACCGGTCGTACAATCTCCGGAACGCGGCGGGACGACATTTAAATGTACGACAAAAGCAGTTGAAAACATTCCTCAGAATACAGCCCTTACATTCGTAACGACGGTCAAAAATGAGGAAGGGACAACGGCAAGCTGCAGCGGAGCAGTCACGTTCCGCTAACGGGTATTCGATCGGAAAAATTCCACATCGCGGGAAACCACGGTATTCCAGCCGACCGTCAGGTTGTGGTCAGACCCCGGGTATGTATAATATCGAATTGTCTTTCCCCTGCTCTGCATGTCTTTCACAAAATCACTACTCCACCTGAGAGGCACTGCTTCATCATCTGTTCCCTGATGGAAAAGTATCGATGCTTTGATTCGGTCAAGATAATTTGAAAACGCGAACTGGTCCGTATCGTAGTCTTTTTCAAATGTTGCCAGTTCGCGCCTAAGCCCTTTCCCATAATCCTCAAATTCATCGGTATAGTAAAGAATCGAGTAGGGAAATTTTTTCGTGACGGGAGCCCACAGGGATGCCGGGTACGCAGTTCCTTTCTCTCCCAGTATCGTCAAAACCGTCAATGCAATCTGTCCTCCGTTGCTGTGACCCCAAAGAAATACGTGAGACGGGTCAACGAATGAAATCGTCGGGATGGAAGCAAGAAGGGTAAGGGCAGTCGTGTATGTTTCAAAACGGTCCTCAAACACATTTGTTGAGCCCGCGTCGGATCCTCCATACCCCAAAAAATCAGGAGCCAAGGATACAAATCCATTTGCAGCAAAAACTTCCGCGCTGTGTTTGGTCCCCAGTCCGGGGGTGTAGGCTTCCCGATCTGCAAATCCGCGAAACTGAATAATAACGGGAAGTTTTTCCGCCAGCGGTACATTGGGCACGTGTGCCAATCCTGTTACTCTTTTTCCGCCTGCCCCGCGAATCCCGAGCGAAGTCGAGGGAGAAGTGGGGTCACTCATAAAATAAAACGGCAGGACAGTAAAGGAAGACGTCGTCGCAATCGGTTCTTCAAATACAATCGGGCTTGGAGTAAAGGTACGCTTGGCAAGATTCTCTATCGTATACTTTTCAAGAGTCTTTTCTTTTAAAGGAAGATTGGAAAGAGGCGTCAGGGTGAGCGGCGTTGTCCGTTCGCTTATCACCCACCCCGTAATACCAATAAAAAGAAGAATAATAACCGCTATACCCACCCATACCCACATCCGGGAGGATTTCATACCAATAAGTCTACCACATTATATTGAACCGCAATGCACCCAAGACAACCAAAGGAAAAAGTTAGCCTCATAAACCTGCCTGACGGCAGTCAAGGACATGTTTTTTGAAACGAATATTAAGCTTGATTTGACAAGTCAAATTCCATCCTGTAGTATATTGCGGTATATGGGAAAAAAATTGGAAGCTGTCCGAAGTGAATTAGCTGCAGCCGGAGATCAATTAAACTGGTGGGGATGGGCAATTGCTTCAATCCCAGGACTTATAAAAGATGAGTTGGAAAACGAGCTTTTCCTTGCCAGAACTCGTTTAGAAGACCTAGCAAAAGGACGAAAACCGGGACCCTTGACAACAGATACATTCATGGCAGGCACAGGTTCTGATAAGTCAGAAAGTTAGAACACAACCCCTCTCTTCATTCCTTATCAAGGTATCAATCCGAAGTAATTATGAGAGAATTCCCAATTCCTTCCCAACTTTGGCAAAGGCGGCAAGGCTATAATCGAGGTCTTTTTTTAAGCGAGCTTCGAAAGGCCTCCCCTTTTGAAGCTATTATCAGTTATATGAACTGTATCATTCACAAAAATGCAATTATTTTTGGTACAATGCATACTATTGAAAGCAAGAAGAGCAAGACCAGCAAGACCGGCGACTCGAGTTTCATTCCTGAATTGCCTGAGTTGCTACTCTTGCTATAAAACGAAACACGCCTGGGTAGTTTAATGGTAAAACGGCTCCATGGTCCCAGAAGTATGCTGTCAAATTGTTTACAATTTGGCTTGCAACTTCGGGATCCCGTAGTTCTAGGCCGCGCGTATTATGCCGAGGTGGCTCAGTGGTAGAGCGAGTTCTTGGTAAGAACTAGGTCATGGGTTCAATTCCCATCCTCGGCTCATAAACGCACGGCAAGATACTACTTAGGATAAGGAGTTGACTGGGAGTTCGATTCTCCCCCCAGGCTCCATTAGAATCTCTTGACGATACGAAGTGAGTCTTAAAGATTCTTATGTCCGACTAAATCCGCTCTTCGAGCCGTGTACGAATAGTACTGAAAAGGCGAGAAGTAAGAATAGGAGGAAAAATAGATTTTTAGCTTCGTAAGTTGAGCGAAGCCGGATACAGGGTGGTATCCGGCGAAGCGAAATCCCGCGTACTCGCGGGAGCCATACAATTGTGAAGCCAAATTTCTCCCTGAAATGAATTCGTTGTTGACAATGCTTCTGAAATGCTTTTATCTTTAATGTGATGCATAATTCACCAAATAAAAATGAAGATAATTTTTACGGGCAGGAACTCATCCTCAATCTGTATGATTGCGACCTTACCATCATTTCTTCAGAGAAGGAAATAAAACGGTTTGTCATCCAGCTATGCGACGATGTCATCCACATGAAGCGGTATGGAGAACCGCTCATCCCCCATTTCGGGCATGAAAACCCCATCACATCAGGATATTCATTGGTTCAACTTATCGAAACCAGTTCCGTTACTGCCCATTTTTCCGAATACAAGAAAAGTGTATACATCAATATTTTCTCCTGCGCGTGGTTTGATCCGGAAAAAACCGCGAAATTCTGCAAGGATTTTTTCAAAGCAGGCCATGTGACATCCCGTTTTATGAAAAGACCGTAAAAAATTTTCTCCCTTTCCTTTCCCCGCATCTGTCTTTATGATAAATATATGCATGCATTTTTGTCCTTGTTTATCGGAATAGCATTTGCTGCAGAAACCATTCTTTCTCCAGTCCCCGAGGATGTGCTTTCCTCCTTTGGATCCATTATGATATCAACGACCACTGAAGCGTTCCCCGACGTTTCCTTCGGCGATATTATGATCACCCCGACGCCAACCGTAACACCCACCCCCTCACTAACTCCCACTCCTTCTCCCATACCGACCCGGACCGCGCGCAAGCAAAGTTTTACCATCGCCCTTCTTGGCGACAGTATGGTGGACACGCTGGGAAGTGATCTCGGAATCCTCAAACAAATGCTTTCCAAAACATATCCGAGTGTTGGTTTTACCATGAAAAATTATGGTGTGGGAGCCACCAATATTGATTTCGGCATCGAGCGCATCACCAACGGGTACACATATTTGGGAAACCCGATGCCAGCACTTGTATCCCAAAACCCGGATGTCGTCGTCATAGAGTCTTTTGGTTACAACCCGTTTTCATTTGATGAAGGCGCTATGGACAAACATTGGCTTGCCCTTGGGAAAGCAGTGAGTACGTTACGAAATGCTCTGCCTAACGTGAGAATCGTCATAGGGGCAACGATTGCACCGAATGCATCCGTCTTTGGCGACGGAGCGTCTGGTTTGTCTTTTGACCCAATTGCCAAATCCCAAAAAGTGACGGTTATCAAAAAATATCTGGAAAACGCAGTCAACTTTGCCAAAAGCCAAGGGCTTCCGCTTGCTGATGCCTACCACCCCTCGCTTGACGGTTCGGGAAACGGAAAGATAGCCTACATCAATCCCGGCGACCATATCCACTATTCTGATGCCGGGCGCAATTTTTTCAGCCAGAAAATCGCAGGAGCGATTATCAATAATAAACTTCTGGAGTAATCAACCTCTAGTCAAACTCCACGGTATTGGGTATAATAAACGCTAAGCAAAGCAAGAATAGCAAAGCTAGCAGGTCCGGCAACTCGAGTATAATTCTTGAATTACCCGAGTTGCTAAGTAACCCGAGCTGCTCATCTTGCTAATAATGTATGGCCAAAAAAGACCAACGATTATTATTAGGAATGGTGTGTATGGTGTGTAAATCCACCAATTACGTCACCAAACGGAATAAAATCAACACGCCGGAAAAACTGCATCTCTCCAAATACTGCAGACGGTGCAAAAAACACACCGAGCATAAGGAAACAAGTAAACTTGATTAGCGGGTCCAGCAGGTCCGGTTACTTGGCAAAACCATGGAATTCAGATTTGAAAGTCTTCGTGTATATCAAGAGGCACTTGAATTTGCACATACCGTATATTCAATAACGAAAAAATGGCCATCTTCGTATCGATTCTCTCTAACTAATCAATTTCAACGAGCTGCTCTTTCAATCTCTCTTAATATCGCCGAAGGATCCGGAAAAACAAAAAAGGATTTTCAGCATTTTTTATCTATTGCTCGGGGTTCATGCTATGAATGTATCCCGATAATTCAACTAGCTTATAAAGAAAACCTTCTTACTCATCAGGAGTATGATGCTCTTCGCGAAACAATTGTGAGTATAGCGAAAATGCTTACTGCTCTACGAGCAAAAATATAATATAATTTTTACTAAGTAACCCGAGTTGCTCGAGTTGCTACTCTTGCCTATACTATGCGGCTAAAAAATACCTACTATTTGATACTCGTTCTCTCGATTCTGGCTGCACTCATCCTCGGACTCAATATAGGGAAAAGAATGCAGCAAACCAAAAGCAATCCGGATCAAACACAAAATACAATACAGGAAGAATCTCCAACTTCCGCACCCATCACACTGGATACAACCAATAGTACTTCATCACTATCCGGAATAAATAACGCAGGTTCCGAGTCAGGATTCCTGAAAAACGCCGCTCCGTCAGGAGGTACTGCAAAAGGAACTCTCTATACAAGCAAATCGTGCGGTGTTTCATTTTCCTATCCGGATACAGTAATGGTGGAAGAATCAACAACAGATGCAAAGGGTGCAGTATTTACAAACAAATCAAACCCGACAGATATGGTTGTGCTCACCTGCCAAAAAGATATTCCTAAGCCTCCGTTACCATCTCAAAATATTGAAGACCGGCTCATCGGAACTACACCTGCAAAGCTATACCACGACACGTCACAGAAAGACGGAACGCGGGTTGATGCACTTCTTTTCACGCACCCGAAAACGAAACTGGATGTCTTTATCGGCGGATACGGAACAACGTTTAATACGCTTATCCAATCTTTAAAAATCCTTTAAATATAGCTCTTATATTTTCTTTCTCTGATAAAGATAATCCTCAAGAAGTGAAACTCTGAGCGGTCCTGTGTGGTGAAGTTTATAACTTTGACCTTGCACTAATGCGTCTTCTTCGGAATTCGAATGTAATACTGCCTGAGACCAAACTGATTCTGGAATTTCTTCTGACTTCCATTGAGACAACTGATCTACCGGAACAAAGAGAAGTGAAGATCCCTGCCGCCAAGATGGTTTATTTTCCCAAGCATTTATTACATCTTGCTCTGTCATGACATCGGACATATCTGCTATATGAATAGTACACACATATGCTGACCTGGTTTCTACAGCTACTCCGTGTAACCGAATTTTCGTTTCAGGAATATCAAGACCAAATTCCTTCTTAAATCCTGCTATGACCGCATCAACCGGACGAGCGTGATTATCAGGATGCTGTTGGTGTTCACACGTAGGAGTAAGTTTACCGGCAGCAAAACCATGACGTGCGCTTACTGCCATCAAAGTAAGCATTAATTCTCCTGTCTTACTGTTTCTGACAAGGAGCATATTGTGTGTTGAATTACCAAACGTAACATCTGTCTCCAGTAATTCTTTTAACTCCCGGATACCTCTTTTCCATACGTCTTCAGCTGCAACGGGGAGACCCCACAAGACGAAGTAACGACTTAATCTTCCATGAAGAGCAAGACCCCCGTCTCCTTCCGGTTGAATCCTATGAATTGTCACTTTTGGATCGTTGGTATCTCCGAATGGACTTCGCTTTTCGCGCGTTAAAGAAGCAGCTTTAGCATAAGCAGATCGAAGAGCTTCATCCTCTATCCAACCGTCTTTTTCCGGATCTCCCGTTATGGTAGGATAATTTTTATCGAGGGTAACATGAACATCAGATGAAAGCAATCCCTCCGGACTACTCCAAAGCTCAATTGCACCGCCGATTTCTCCATTTCTGATACCCTGATCAGGATGTGAGCGGAGACTTAAATCGTTCTGCTCATTCTCATGTTCCTTAGGATGTGCAGTCATTATAATAACTGATTGTATCAATCTAATTGAATAAATTCAACGTCACGTCACGCCATCGCACTCGTACTTACACTCATATTTACTATTTAACTGTTACGTCATTCTTTCTAACGCAATCATCCAATCCCTGAAAATCCTCTAACGCTTTTTTCTATTACTTTTCGAACTCCTCGAAAATCCAGCATATGCGGCTTTTTAGAGGAGTGAAGAATTAAAGATTGAATTGACGCTTCAGAAGCGTATCGTCTTCTAATTTCTCAACCAAAAGATATTGAACGGTTACTGGTATTCCGTACAGTTCCCGCAGGAATTCAACTTCCTTAAAACACGGATATGGAGAGATAAAGACGCTTTTTTGCAGCATCCGAAGTCCGAGTTGTTTCAGGCGCGTCCGGAATACATCACGCGTCTGACCGTATCGGTTCGGGACATCAAACATGACAATGCGCCATTTCGTATCCCATTTTTTCGGTACATTCAATTTCATTGAATCCAGTTGATATGTCAATGCTCTCGTCATCCCCCGCTTGGTAATGGTAACGGTTATAGATCCATCTTCATGATTCTTCACTGAAACGTATTTTTGCTTTGCGAGTTGATCGAGAGTTGCTTTAAGCTTCCAACGGCGATATGGTCTTTCGTTGTAAAATAATGAACCGAGGGCAGCCCCTGCCGGAGGACACGCGAATATGATTCCGATAGTACCGACAACTGCCACAACACGAAGGATATCTTTCACTGGAATTCGTTTTAAAGATTCAGTGAGTTTTGAGGTTGAACGAAGCTCCGGTGTCGTTTGAAATATCTGTTTTGCTTTTGTCCAATCAATGGGAGCATAGAGGGAATGTTGGTTCTTTTTCTTTCGGATTATCGTTACTTGCTGTTTTCTCATTTTCTGTATCTTGTTCATCACCTTATTCATCTCTTTTATACTATTTCATATCTCCTCGAAAATCAAGCATATGCGGTTTTTTAGAGGAATAGCTACATAAAAGTGGACATCATTGAGGAATGAAATGTGGAATGGAATGTATAGTATAATAAGAGAGATAAGAAACATTTTAGGGCCTAGTTCAATGGCAGAACAGCGGTCTCCTCGCCTGCCATAGCCGAAGGGGTGTGGTGAAATGGTATCACAGCAGTCTCCAAAACTGCTTTTTCAGGTCCGAATCCTGACACCCCTGCATTGATATTTCTAAATAAACAAGGATAACTCACCACTACAAATTCTGGAACAAAACCCATATCTACTTTTGGCGGATTTGATCGTAATTCTCCGCCTCCACAGATGCTTCGGTGAGTAAAAAATTTATATGGTCTTGGAAGGATTTGATATAATTAGAATATACATATGGAAATTGATCAACATATTCAAATTCTAGACTTCAGTGATAAAACAACTAGGAGTCCTTTTAGAACACATTTTCCTCCTGGAATAATGTCAGAGGAAGCGTATAGCGAACTCAGAGAATACCTGCATTATGCCAATAATAATCATCCAGAAACAGCTGCTCCTCATGCGGAAGCATTCGCTAAAATAATGGGATTTCCGATTGATGATTTGTTGCTAAGAGCAGATCAATTGGAGAAAGAAGCGAACGAAAGCAGGCTTCTTCAAGGCTTTGAAAAGACCGATGAGAAGTTAAGAGCTGGTTGAGGATTGAGGAACTGCTGGATTTTCTCGATTTCAAACGAACTCACGTTATGCCATACTGTTCGAAGGTTGCGCACGAAGGCCTGCATACTCTTGACGAACCCTTTATCAACTATCCCCGATTTTCATCTTCAAAAACCAAAGACTTGGGCGAGACTTTATCGGCTTTTTCTTGATAAAATTGAATCATGCTAACAGGTGGACATATTGCAGCATCTTATTTACTCGCACAAACAGCCAAATCGTTTGGCTTACCCCTGACTGGAAATGAGGTTTTGGGAGTAATCATAGCGGGAAATGTCATTGACTTGGACTTCTTCGCAGGTTTTATTACTGGTAAAACAGGTGAAGCTCATCACCAGAATATCACTCACACCCCTCTTGGTATTATCGCAATATGGATAGTAACCAATTTACTGTTTCATCCTTCGATTGGTTTATCATTATTGCTCCTGACTGCCATGCTGCTTCATCTCGTTATGGATGAGGTCGGTTACTGGGCTTACAGGTTGAAATTGTATAATGCAGTTGTATTTCCACAAATCAATTGGTTATATCCCATTACTGGATTTCATAAACACGAACTTATGAAAAGCAATAAAAATGTATTGAATTACTACCTTTTCAAAACCTGGCCAATATCATTGACTGAATTAGCATTGATAGTTGTGGCATTGATCGTCTTTTTATTATCAAAATGATCTGGCAAAGACTGGCTGAGGATTGAGAAACTGCTGGAGTCTCTGAAGGTCAAATTGGCTGATTTTGTGCCAAATCGTTCGAAGGTTGCGCACGAAGGCCTGCCAAGGAGGAAAAATCACGAGGGTAGTTTTTCCCAAGGAAAATCAGTAAACGGAGGATCTGTTTGAAAAACCCCTTTTGAAATTCTCCAGCAGTATGTGAGAGGATCTCCATCATCAAATATTTTCAACACCCGCAAATCATTACCGTCTTTCATCATTCTCCAGTCTTTCGTTTTTGGTGTATATGAAGCACAACCGACAAAACGCATATACCCCCATGCCCGATCACAGTTTGCGCAGTCTTCCTCCGATGTTTGACTACAGGCAACTTCTTTATTACCCCATGAAGCAATATCGCATTTCATGATTCATCATTATAATAGAGTAATTATGAAACGCAAATTACGTTTAGAATGATTATAGGTCTCCACCTCATCATTTAGCTTCAAATCTAGAACAATATATTGATTTAGCGCGTCTGATCTGCTAAAATCCATGTATGAATAATACGTGTAAAGAATGTACAGAAAAATTGTGCGGTGATTGCTATCATTTTATACAAAACGAGGGTGAAGAGGCTTTTACCTCCATAAATTCTATTTTGAAAAGATTAAAAGAAGATCCTCCTAAGGACGACTCGCTAAGAGATGCAATTGAAGAGTATCTTCTAGATGCTATTGCCGGCCGTAGGTGGTGTGGAGGGGTGGGAGAAAGAATACAATTTAGTGAATTCGTAACTACAAATAGTCTCTGTCCGGAAGATCGCCGGCCTCTCTTTATACGTCGTGAGCTCGTTATAAGGTAAACATCGCCATTATTAACTAGAACTCATCTCAAAACCTTGACATTATTGTTGTCCTGACAATATCCTTATATCTATATGAGGAAATTATCAGAAAAACAATGGTCACTCCTGGA
>Ga0209210_1000909_pt1 | contig 27241 bp, 29 predicted proteins | sample RifGroA1_FD_183991 | JGI IMG/M metagenome (GOLD analysis project Ga0209210, IMG submission 183991) | Contaminated groundwater microbial communities from Rifle, Colorado, USA - Rifle Groundwater A1 (SPAdes) (version 2) | ecosystem: Environmental > Aquatic > Deep subsurface > Groundwater >...
TAAAACAAAGAGCCGAGCGCGTTGCTCGGCTGGATACCGCTACCCTTACAGGTAGCGGCGGAAGGCCTGACGCGCTTCCATGACTCGCCCGGCGCGACGCCGTTCCATCTCGACTACCGTTTGCGGGTAGTGATAGAAACGGAGACCGGCCTTGCGACCAAGAGCCGCGCACCGACCACAGTGGATGTGGTCGGTCAGGTCCTTGACCGAGGGCCAGCGCCCGACCACCTTGCGGATGGTCGCCAGCGTCGGCACCCAGGCTTCGGCCTGCGTCAGCTTCGCCGTGCACGGTTTCCCCTCGTGGGGCTCACCATGACACACGAAGGGCTTCTCCTGCGCTTTGGTCTCATTCATAAGACACCTCCTTGAAAAAGAACTGGTTAAATTACTCCCACCAGAAACTTCTTTTCTAAAAAATCTCTGGTGGGAGACCGAGCAACACGTTGCTCGGTCTTGAGGGATGATTTCCTGTTATGTTCATCCCGGATCATGACCCTCGGGTCAGCCTGTTTATTTTTCGTCGGACTCAGCAGGCACCGACTAGGGACCCCGCAATCTGCTTAACGAAGCAGGTTGCTGAACCAGGCCGGCTCGTCAACCGCAACTCCCACTTCCGACATCGATTCCCTCAGGGTCTCGATTTCGGTTGGGTAATTACGGCTAACAGCCGAAGCATCCAGACCTTCTCCAACCACGAGGAGGAAGAATTTCTGAACACTGACTGCCAGATCCATCCGCTCGCGAACGGTGCGAGCGGAGTGGGTCCACCTGAAAAGCGGTTTGCTTTTCATTGGATTTTTTACAAAGAACCCGGGAGGGATGTGTCAGCGCTGGACATTAGTCTACAGAGTTCCTTGACCGGCTAAAGCACGGCCAGGAGACCACTCCGCAACGGGTGAGTTCCCGGACTTCAGGCGCTCTATGTCCATTTGGGTTCACCCGACTTAGTCTCCCGGGGAATGCCCCGGCGAGGTTTCCAAGCCACCTGGTTCCGCACACTCTCCTTTCTCACGGGAGAATAACCCTGTGTGCGGTATTTGATCCCACGCTGTCCACATCCCCCTGCTTAAGCCGACTATCCTGTCACCGATGCAATGAGCATACAACCCGGCGTAGAGGAGCAGTGGTCGCATGACCACACCTCACAGGAATAACCAGCTTAAGCAGGAGGATATGGCTCTTGGCCATAATCCCCTCCCACACCCGCTTTTTAAAGATATGGATTAAAGGGTTTGGAATCGATTTGAGGGTCCGGTGTATTTATTTAACGGTTGCCTCTCAATTTGATCGCTTCCTTTATCTTTAAACCTTTTCTTTAACCTTTCGCCAAGACTGTATCACTAAAGATAATTTTTGTCAAGCCCCTTTGACATTTAAAAAACGTAAACCTCATTAAATTGGCTTAAAATATATGTTTTTTAGTATATTTATTTTGTCACCAAACACACAAAATAAAATAAATTCAAAGAAATAAAAAAATGTCAGCATCTCTTGACAAAATAAATAAAGTAGAATATAATATTGTACAGTGGTGGGCCAGAAACCCTACCACCCCCAGCCCATTAGGGCTCTGGAAACCCCGGAGGTTCCATGAGAAGCGGTTCAGGGTTCCTCCTACAAGAGGAGGGCAAAGACCATGGGGTCACTCTAAACTAAGCTTAAGAGTTATTTCGGCTTCATTCATGTGTAAGCAAAAAACAAAGAGTTTTCTAAAAACCAGCACATCATGAAACGGAAGGGCCCCGCTGACAGAGAGTTTTACCGGCTAAAGCACGGTACACTCCGAAATGGCGGGGCCCGTTTTCTTAATATTTATTGTAAGTTAGATTAATTTTTAATAAAATCAATTGCATGTTCGATAAACTTAAACATTTAGGACTCTCGGAAAACGAAGCCAAAGTATATATGGCCATGTTAGAATTGGGCCCTTCTGTGGTTGTGGAAATTTCCAGAAAATCTCAAATCAACAGACCAACTACATATGTTCAAATTGAATCCTTAAAGAAAAAAGGTCTTGTTAGTACTCAAGCAAAAGGAAAGAAGCAATTTTTTATCGCCGAATCCCCTGACAAATTAGAACTATTAATAGATAGTGAGCTAAAGACAGTTGAAAACAAGAAAAATGAGCTTAATAATTTCCTGCCTGAGCTTTTGAATCTTTTTAACACTTCAGGACAAAGACCCCATGTAAAATTCTTTGAAGGCAAAGAAGGGGTTTTGGCATTACAAAAAGAATTTTTAAAAACAGATGATGCTCCAATTTACGGAATTACCTCTATTGATAATGTTTTTGAGGTGTTCCCTGAATTTGAAAATTCATACATAAAAAAGAGAATCCACAAAAAAATCCAATCCAAAACAATTTATACATCTAAGAAAGGAGCGATCTTAAAAGAATCCGATGAATCCAGCTTAAGAGAATCTAAATATGTTGAACCAGACAAATTACCTCTTGGGATAGACATCACCATCTTCAAGGATAAAGTTGCCATCATCGCTCTCAAGGGCAAAGTCTCTGGAACCCTTATTGAGCACAAAGAAGTTGCCGATTCATTTAGGGCAATCTTCGAATTGGTTTGGAACAAGATAGACTAAAAACACCAGAAAGTTTAAACTTGACTTTTTGGTGTTTTTAGTCTATAATTAAGTTACAGTAAATTCGGTTTTCCCCAAGGAGAGACACCATGGTGGAGTTCATTGTCATGTTGCTCATCGGCTATCTGAAACTCTCGCTCGTGTGTGCCCCCTTCATGGCGATTTTCGCCTACTACGACACCCGCATGCACCCCATGTGCCACGGGTGTGGCAACAACCACCACACCAGTCGGCCCAAATTCTGGAGCCAGTGGACATTCTGCTCCAGATGCGACACTCTGAACATTGACAACTGACACAAAGGCGCCCCGCAAGCGGGGCGCCTCATCATTTCTAGAACCACCCTCGCAAGAGTGTGGTTGTTTATTTTTAATTACTTATAACCCCAACAAGTCCTTATCTATGACATCAAATTCAGCATTCAAATCTCCAACATTAATGCTGTCTATGTTTTGATTGATTGAGGCCGATTCAGCATCAGGAGTTGGGCTGACATTTACCTGTTGTGAAACTTGTGGTTGTTTAATCCACCATATTAAAGCGCCCAACACAACCACTCCCGCCACAATAGAAATTACTCCCATTGTTTTTCCTTCCATATTGTTTTGTGTGTTTTCCATGTTTATGTTTGTTTTTATTTTAGTTATTCAGCCGGAGTTGCTGTTGGTGAAACTGAAGGTGTTGGCGAAACTGAAGGCTTAACAACAAGCTGAGCTAATGCCACGGCCGCATCTTTTACGGCTGAATGAGCATCTTTAACAGCATCTCTTACCTCACTTAGATCGTCACCGAAAGCTTTGCGGGTCTTGCCAACATCGGCTCTTAAAGCGTCCTCGGTAGTAATTTTAATTGTATATGTTTTTCCAGATTGAGTTTCTATCGCTGAACGGGCTGAAGCAATGGCAGTGTTGGCTTTTTCCATCGCTAAGCGAACGACTGAGACATCAAGGCCTCTTTCTGAAGACGCCTTATCCGCTCTTTCACCAATTCTAATCAACATTTCTCCAAGTTTATCTAGTACGCTGGAAAAATGTTTCATCATTTTTTCATTCAAAGCATCAATCCTTGCGTCAATTCTTTCTACGGTTTCTTTTTTACGTTCGTCTTTAATTTTCTCCAATCGAGTTTTGAGCTCCTCTCTCTTTGTTTCTATTTCATCTTTTAATTTTTCTCTTTGCGTTTTGATTGTCTCATTAAATTCTTCTCTCTGTTTTTTAATATCTTCTTTTGAGATTTGTGCGGTACTCTTAAGAACATTCCTTGCGTCTTTGGTATTTTCTCTGGCTACTGTTTTTGTGTTCTTAATATTTTTTAGAAGTTGCTCTTTTTGTTCCTTCATTTGATTCCTTACTGAAGACGAAATAGGTACATGTGTGGGTGAGGGAACATTAGAGTTTTCAGCCAAGGCCATTGAACTAACCGCTAAAACACCGACCAACACTGAAGAAGTGATAAGTTTATTCATATATTTAATTACTGATAATTTTTAGTTTAAATTTAAAGTGTCTAATGATTTTTCTAATTCATCAAGTTCCTGATTGAGCGAGATGTTTTCTTTCAAATCACTTCCCTGAGTTCGGAAAATTGAATATGCCGAAGCATTAAGAGTTTCAAATTCTGAATTAGCTTCATTGAATTGTAAGGCCAAGGAACCCGCTGTCCCCAAAATAGCAATAATCGCTAAGGCAAAATGAAAATCAATGTGTTTTTCTAACAAGTTTAAAAAGTTATTCATTAACTCCATTTTAATAAAAACAACGACTAAGCGCAAAGTTTTTTGTTCATAACTAACCAAAAACAAACATACACTATATGAGCACACGATATTGTAAGGACGTAGCCGTCGTGATTTAATTACGACAAGTTCCTTAAAACGAGGCTATTTGTGGCCAATATGAGCTTGGGGATATGCGCTCATCGAGGAAGATTGATTCCGAATCTACCAGGAAATACACTTCTAGATTTTCAAGGTGTATATGAATTAGGTATCAAATGGATAGAAACCGATGTTTGTTTTACCGCCCCAGATGAAGATGGTTCACAAGAACCCATAATTCATCACCCCAATCCCATAGACTGTGGTGATCCGAGCTTTATAAAATGGAAGTACCTCAAGTCCAAATTAAATCCCAAAACCTTATCCTTAGATAATTTTTTAGCATTCCTTAAGGTTAATTCGTCACTTCTTTGTCTTCTTGAGTTAAAAGAGGACAGCGACAAGTTGGTGGATGTGGTAGTTAAAAAAATTACCGAGTATGGATTAGAAAACAGGGTTTATATTACTGTTTTTCAGATGAGAATCCATGCATTAAGACTTGAGGCCTCAGCAAAACTTATGGCCAGAGCAAGGTCACAAAATCCAAAAATCAAAACACACCTAATTGTAATGTTCCCCTTTTCTTTGCCCAAATTGGCTCACCGATATCATCCTGACATCATGTCTATTGGCTGGCTACCTGGTTCAAAATTAAGCACATGGCTTTTCAAGAAACTTCTGGTAAATATCATAAATCTCAAGAAACAAATCCGAAGGGCTCAAGAAACTGGAGTAATGGTTATTGGTGGAATAGCTAATGACAAAAAAGATTTTGATTATCTTGTCAGTCTCAAAGTTGATGGAATAATGACTGATGACTCAATTTCTATCCTAAGGTTTTTAAAAGAAAAATCCTCCTAACGGAGGATTTAATATTATATAAAACACAATATTACGATTGGATATGTTTCGGCATTCTTTCAAAAATTTCTTGAATCCCATCCACATCATCACCATGAGCAAGATGGAAAAGATAAAATCCGTGAGAAAGACTAGCCAACTCTTCATGATAAGGAATGTTAAGCACTCCACAAACAAGCATACTAACGTCCCAGCAGACGCCCTCTTCGTCAACACCTGTCGGATAATTCCGCAAAGATGGATCATCCTTTAGAAAATAACACCAACCATGTGTCGCTTCGTGAAGCATGAAAGTTGAAAACTCTTCAAAGGTCGGGACCACCACATTGCCTGGATAGTTTGCTGACTCCTTATCAGAACACCACAGCCAACATTCATCGGCAACCGCTGTTTTGACAATGTGCCTAAACAGCTTCCATGTCCCCTTAATGGGACGGCTAAAAATTGCAGAGCCGTATTCATCAAGAGCCGGAAAGTCTTGAACAGCATACAACTCAGCCACAAGGCGGTGCAGATGCTCTTGGTTCATGTTTACCCCCTGACACCTTTAAACACAAAGAACTTAGACAAGTTATAACGGAAAGAGGAGTTTTTGTAAATGAAAAAAGCCTCGAATAATCGGGGCTTGATGTGGTTACCAATTAGGAGTTGTTGATTCAATCTTGAATTCAAGAAATGCTTCATTCAACATCTTAACGGTTTCTGCTCTGTTGGGCTCGACACCAAAGTCCCCACTAGATCCCCAGATCTTAATAACCTTGTTGGTAGGATCAACCTCTATGTTTCCTCCACCAATACAACGAGCATTAAGATTCGATGCTTCGTGTCTCAACAAACCCAGAATGTCTCTATGAAATGAACAATTGGCATTAGCTCGCACAACAAGCTTTGATGCCTCACCTTCGCTTACTTTAGCGACGATAAACTTATAACCACCAACTTCATCAATAATTACACTCTGCAATTCTGATAAAGTAATAACACACCTCTTTCTCCAGACAGGAGCGAAACTTAAATACGCTTTGACCTGTCTGGCCAAAGCGTATTTTGATAAACATCTCCCGTGGACTGAATTACGGACAATAAAACCCGCTTGGGTCAAACAAGCTGAATTTGTAACCGTATTTCTTATAACCAAAACTCGGGATAGAAATATCCCTTTTATTTAAGTCTGGGATTATCAAATTGTATAATTCATGTATCTGCATAAGTCCCACTGAGGGATATTAATTATAGTCGAATACCATTTTTTGTCAACATAAAACCCAACTAAGCCACCTGTACCTTAATTGGGCAAACCTCACTTATTGAATAGATTCTATGTCTACATTAGGGACACACTCTCCGAAAATTGTATTTTTATAGGCACAAGTAATGCCGAGCCACTTTCCTGAGACAGTAACTATTCCCTCAAGTTTCCACAACTCATCAGAGTTAGCATCAGAAAGACAGGCCATGGCTAAATCATATTTATCAAATTCACCCTTCAGTCCAACACATGAGCCACCGGCCATGGTTGAAATAATTTCTCCACGCCAAACAATATCAATCGGTTTGGAAAATTCTTTTTCGCCATTGGTCCAAATACTGGCACCACCATTACCATGCCAATAATCTGAGCGATAAAGCCCAAAAATACTAAATACCAAAAGTAATACTATAATAATTCTCTCCTTATTCATTCCGCCCATAATAGCATCAAACCGAATTAAGCAATATGTTGATAAAAACTTTTACCCAAAGCTTCTCAAAAATTACCAATTTCCAGAGGAACCTCCTCCTCCCGAATGTCCACCACCAAAACCACCAAAGCCTCCTCCTCCCGAACCTGAGCCACCTCGGCCACCCATCCACCAAGGCAATATTTGACCAGTTTCTTTCACTGAGGTGTATTTTTTGGAAACAATATAATCAAACCACAGGCCCAGTGGTATCAAAATTACTGCTGCAATAAATCCTGAAACTACCGTAAAGGCAAAACCAGCAACTAAAGCCACGATGCCACCAACCACACCTCCGCCCCACCACGACTTAGATCGGGCCAAGATACTTCCCATCCATATAAAGGCAATCCACAAAACCCAAAGGACAAACATAACAAGATCACCATTGGTTCCCTTATCTTTTGAATTCGTGTCCGGGGTAAACTCTCCCTTGGTTATTGAAATGATTCCGTCCACCCCACCACTAATTCCTCCGTAATAATCTCCCTTCTGAAAAGCGGGTCTGATACTGTTTTGAATTAACCAAAAACTTTGAGCATCTGTGAGAGCCCCCTCAAGTCCGTATCCAACCTCTATTCTCATCTGTCTATCATCACGAGCAACAAGAAGAAGAACTCCATTATCTTTTTTATCCTTCCCAATTCCCCAATCTTTAAAAAGTTTTTCTGCAAAATTCTCAATCGTATCACCATCGAGGCTCACAATCGTAACCAACGACAACTCGTTGCTAGTCTCTTTTTCAAAATCATTAATTTTAATTTCAAGTATCTGTTTTTGCTCAGACGTAAGCATCTGGGCAAAATCATTCACGAACCCAGACGGTGTGCCAGGATTTTGGTAAGCAAAAACAATTGATGGAACCAAAAGAAAAATAGCACCTAGCAACCTAAGGGACTTGAACATAGACGATTTGAGATCGATTAAAGATCAACTCCGGGAGCTTTGTCTGATCCTGGCTGAGATTCAAAATATTCTTTTTCACCAAACCCAAAAAGCAAAGAGAGGACATTTGCCGGAAATCTTTTAACTTTTGTATTGTAATTTTTTACCTCGTCATTGAACCTGCCTCTTTCCACGCTTACTCTGTTTTCTGTTCCTTCAAGTTGAGACATCAAAGTCATAACGGTTCCCGAAGAGCCAAGTTGAGGATAATTTTCCATAATAACAAGAAGTCTGCCGAGAGAACTTTCTACCTCATTAGCGGCCTTAACCTTATCATCCACATTAGCAGCACCGGCATAACGAGTTCTGGCTTCAGCCAAATCGCCAAATATCTTTTGCTCCTGTGCCATAACACCTTTCACGGAATTTACTAAGTTTGGTATCAAATCAAATCGTCTTTGATACTGGGTTTGGACCTGTGCCCATTGACCATCAATGTTTTCGCTTGCCTTAACAAGACCATTGTATAAAGACCACGAATACAAAACCAAAACCACCACTACTCCCAAAACTGACCATTTAAATTTATTCATATGACAATTATAATACACAAAAAATCTTATTTCAATCTAAAAAATTAATTATAAATCCAGTACAAACAAAACCTCCCTAAGCAATGAATCGCGGCCCTAATTTATAATACCTTAACTTAAGCAAATCTAATCTTTATTAAGGTTATTTATTAATGTTTATAATTGTTTAACAATCTTTGGTGCTCTATGAGCCCCAGTAGTGCTCGATAACCCCATTTACCCATCCGGATATTTGTCTAGCCAACATTGAGCTAGCCTTAACCCTTACCCTCAATAGTCCGTAACTTGATTTTTGGGTGACTCTTTTTGGCTTCTTCTTAGAGTTATCCACTCTGGCTTTTTGTAGGTAGTAACGTGAAAAATTACCCTTAGAGAAACCTGTCACTTTAGACCAATAGTCCACAAAGTCATTAAGAGATTTCTTCTTGTCGGCCGGCATAAAAATATCAAAGCTAATTTCTTCATTTTTTATTCCCCCAACATCAACAAGCCACCTGATAAATAATTTTATTAGATACGGATCGGAACTTGTAAACCTAACGCCCTTTTTTAAATCACTATCATTTTTGTTTAATAATCTTTCTCTCCAATAAAGGACCACCCCCATCAACCACAATTCTCTTTTTGAAATTTTACCAACATCTTTTGCTGAGTTTTTTTGTATCTCTTCTATCGCTTTGGCGGTTTTTAAAATTTTTGTTTTAGAACCTTTTTGGGCTGACTCAATTCTCTTTTTTTTCAATCTTAAAAGTTGAGGTTCTGATAATTTTAGGTCCCGAAACCAGTAAGAAAGGGTAGACTTTGGGACAGGACAAAATTTCATAATTTCGGAATACGAATATCCCCCTTTTCGGAGTTCAATTGCAAAATCTTTGGGACTATTTTTTTTGATATGAACCATGCTACTTATTTACTACTAATATACTAACATAGTACAGTAGACCGTCAAAATACCCTTATCCACAGCCATTTTTAGAGGGTTCGCCCTATTTAGCTCTTTTATGCTTCTTTTTGCCCTTATGCTAATTTTATAAGAAAAAGTTTGTCCAAAATTGATGTACAAATATTGAAATCCCCCCCTTCCAAGAGGAGGTTTTGAGACAAATTACTCAAGTTTATAACCCCGAATTATAACTTTAAAAATATTATCATCGCCACCGCTAATTACTCACTCTTTAAAATTAAAAAGCCCTGTACTAATAGAGCCTCGAGCTCTGTGGTACAGGGCCTAATTTAAAAATTTCTACTTTTCGTGAACTATCCTGTGGCCTTCATATGTGCCTTCGATTACAACAACAGAACCACCGAAGAGTACGTGGCCTGAAGCTTTTACTGAACCTCCCACTTGAGCTCTGCCGGTCACTTGAACGTAATCCTTAAGCTCGGCTTCACCAAAGACTGTCGCTCTTGGCCCAACATGAACTGTTCGCTCAACCTGAGCAGTCTCTGCAACAAGACCACCACCATTTTCATGATAACGGAATTTTACTCCAGCAAAAGTGACTCTGGCCGTAATGTCTTTTGATTCGTTTCCCGTCGCTTCGTTTCTCATCTCTGCCTCCCCTTGCTTCTGTCCCGATTTCAATCTAGATGCCACAACCTCGACTATATCCAATATCCTTACGTCGGTTCTTTCTGCTTGATTTGCAGCATCCTGAAGCATTATGGGGCAATAGGGGCAGGCCACAGCAACCGTTTTAACCCCCGTTTTTCCTACTTCTTTGAACCTTAGGTGATTTATCCTCTCTTTTCCAGTCTCCTTCTTGTCGTCAGCAATAAATATCTGTCCACCCCCGGCTCCGCAACAAAACGTATCGGACCCAGAGTGTTCCATTTCCTTAATATTCATTCCGCAAGATTTGAGAACTGACCTTGGCTCAGAGGTCACATTTCTGCCTCTGGCAAGATAGCATGGGTCATGATAAGTAACTTCTTCAAATTCAGGTTTTAAATCTAAGTTGGGAATAATTTTTTCTAAAAATTCCGAGTGATGAATCACAGTAATACCCAATGATTCATATTCCGGAATTTGACGATAGTCATTATCCAACATTGTTACACAATGAGGACAACAAGAAATTATTTTCTTAACTTTATTTTGCTTTAATTTTTCAATAAGCTTTTGTGAAAGTTCTAAAAACAAACCCTCGTTGCCAGTTCGCCGTGCTGGCTCACCACAACAAGTTTCATTTTCAAAAACTCCCCATGAAACATTTCCTGCCTCTAAGGTTTTTTTCATCGCCATGGCAACTTTTTGGCCATGAGGATCATAGCTCAATCCGCAACCTAACCAGAAAAGCCATTCTTGGCTTCCGTCAAAAATAGGAAATTTTTCTTTTTCCACAAACTTACGGCGCGTGTCTTGAGATGTCCCCCATGGGTTGTGTGGCGCTTTTTCCATTACTGAATAAACCTTTAGCACCTTTTCGTCTTCAATCCTTCCTTCGCTGGCCAATCCCCTACGAAGATCGAGGATCTTGCCTCCGACATGTTCAATTCCAACAGGACAAACAGCTTCGCACGCCCCACAGGAAAGACATTGAAATAAATCCTTTTCACTTACCCAGGCTTTTTGCTGAGCCACTTCTTCATCGTTTCCAGCGATAATATTTCCACCGGACAAATAACCCGTCTGCATCCCCAGAATAATTGATTTCGGATTTAACGAACCACCAGCAATATTAGCTGGACAAACCTCGGTGCAACGTCCGCACTCAACGCAAACGTTAAGATCCAAAACATCTTTTAGCTTAAGGTCAGAAAAATTAATCATCCCCAAATCGTCATTTTCAATATCTAATGCTCGCATCTTGCTTGTGGTCTCGGGTCTAAGAAAAATCGCCAACGGGGCCAGAACGAGATGGAGATGTTTTGATTTTGGAATCACTACCAGTATCAAGAAAAGCGAAATCGTGTGCAACCACCAATTCACATAAAGAGCCAAACCATCACTGGTCCACCCAGACCAGCCAAACAAATAGGTGACCATCAAAGTCACGATTAGTGTGGAAATCAGAGCAGAGGTCGGTGATAGTTTTCCAAGATATTTTGGTTGAAGCACAAAGCGCCTAAAAGAAAGACTGATAATGCCCATTAGGACCGCAATTGCCCAACAGGCAGCAAATGTGTCATACCAGTCATATTCCATCCGAATTATGTCCTGGGGGTTAATAAGGCCAACCATAACGTGTTTTATGGTAACCCAACCAAAAACGAAGAATCCCCACATCACCAAGGCGTGCATAATCCCCACAATCGGACGATCCTTAATTACTCGCCACTGCAGTATTACCTCAAGGAAAACCCGCTTAAGCCCCTTAAAAACATCCCTGTTTTTAATTGTTTTATCTTTTACTTCGACGGAAGTGAACCTTTGAAGGACTGTAAAACAAAATGACCAAAGACTTAATGAAGCCAATAAGATGAGTATCAGTCTATGAAAAATCACCTTTTCTCCTTGTCAAAGAGCAAGTATTTAACTACCTTATACGATAGTTTTGATACTCTGTCCAGTTTTTAGAGTGGGTCTATTTTCTTATTCGATTGCGAAAATAAGATACCAAAAACCAAATAACCATAGAGATACTACAAAGAATTCCGAAAGCAATAACATAAACGAGGATGATTACTGGCATGACAACCACACCACCCAAACCCGCCCCACTTGAAGGGGTGACCAAACGATTAAAGACATAAAGAATAATACCTCCGGAACCAATAACAAAAACCACGAGGTGCCAAATAAATATTTTGAATTTTTTCATTTTTTAATTAGAGCCAATTTTTTGTTTCTCGGCAAACTCTTAATCTTAAACTCGCGCTTTAGTGCCTTACTTCTTGTTTTAAGTTTTTCGATATACAGAATTTTTTTTACTTTATGAGATCTGGTATACGCTCCACCCTTACCCAAGACGTGCTCTTTAAATCTGCGCTGAACATCAGTAGTGATACCAGTGTAAAGACTCTTGTCTTTACACTCTAAAATATAGACGTAATACATTAATAGTATTGCTTAAATTGATTCTTTTATTCCTTCGCCAACATGTTCAATTTTGTCACCATCTACTTTTATCGCCTGCCCGTCTTGGAGGAAGTATACCTTCCAAGGATAATTCATGTGTGATTGCATGTCCTCTCTTTGTTTCTTGGTCTTCTCAATTTTTTCAGACAGTTCAGCTTCCTTATTGTGGAGAGATATCAAGAAGTCAACTATTCCTAACCCGAGATGATCTAATTTCCATTCTGGTGTCCACCAACCTAAACCTATGTCTGGCGTAACTAAGCAACTGCCAGCACTCCCACCAACATAGACAACGCCTTTGTCGAGTAGTTCCTTTAGATATGTATCTAGTTTAGATTTCTTGGCCCAATCAAGTAGCCAATTTCCATCGCCACCTCCAACCTCTATAACATCAACATTCTGGAGTTTTTCTCTTAACTTATCAGGATCTTCTTTTAAATCTGCGATGATTACATCATGGCCATTATTCTGATAGTACAAATATGCCTCACTCTCTTCCGGTTCCCGTTTCCTTTTTACTGGAAGTAATTTTGCAACATATGCACTTGTTGGGTCGCCTTCTTTTTCTGGGACCCACTCAATGGGATCGCTGGCGGTTGGGATAATAGCGACCCTGAGATTCTCGCGATTACCAACTAAATCCAAAAAGTCCTTTTCAATGGACTTCCCCATAAACCCATTTGATGTAAGCAGTAGTTTCATTTTTTTTGTAAACCAGAGCTCCTCTTCGGTCGTTTTGCTGCGGGACCTGGATTCGAACCAAGATACTCGCCTCCAGAGGGCGATGTCCTACCATTAGACGATCCCGCAAAATAACTCCTTTATTTTACAACAAAAACCGAGGTTTTTCAACCTCGGTTTTTGTTTATCTGTTTAAGTAAAAATTAATACTAAATCTTCAAAAACCTTCGAATTGCCACAAAACTAGATGTAACCCCGAGTAAAATTCCAATAAAGAAGATAAGAGGTACAAATTGGAAAATATTTGAAACAAAATAGCTTATCAAACTAACACCAGGCATCAAAGATTCAATTTTGGGAGAAATAAAGAAGGCTATTGGGTAAAACATAACCGTCACAATCACAGCCGCCAGAGCTCCATACATTCCACCCTCAACAAGATATGGTGCTTTGATGTGCCAATTAGAACCGCCCACCAATCGCATTATCTCTATTTCTTGTTTCTGACTATAAATAGTAAGTCGGACTGTATTGAATGTAACGAGAACAGCAATCAATGCCAAAGCCATTGTGAGCAAGAATCCCCAATTTTGAAGTCCTCCTGAAATAGTCAAAACCCTTGCAATGACCTGTTCATTTTCGTAAAAATTTATTTTATCAACTAAACTTCTAAACTTATTTCCCTCAAGAAAAGTAACAATGGAAGCATACTGAGAAGAATCACCAGCTTTTACATTCAAAGACGCCTGTAAGGGATTCTCATCTAGCTCCGCCAATGAATCCTGAACCAAAGTATCCCCAGCATGTCTTTCTTTAAACTCATTCAATGCCTGATCTTTTGAAACATACTCAACGTTTTTTACGGTACCTAGCAATTCAAGATCACTCTTGACCATGGTTATCTCTTCTTCGGATGCATCATTTTTAAAATAAACACTGACATCAACCTTTTCTTCCAAACCCGACACAACTTGTGATGCGAGATAATTTAAAGACATTAATCCGGAAAATAAAAACAAAACCAAAACCATAACTCCAGTGGTGCCCATGCTCAAATAGGAATTACGTTTAAAATTGGTCCAACCTACATTAAAAATTCTTTTTGCTGATTCTTGAAAATTTTCCATATTCTAATTATTTACAACACATATTTACCGTTTTCAACTTGATCACGGACTACTTTACCTTTTTCTATGCTTATAACTCGTTTTCCTATAGCATTCACCACTTCCCTGTTGTGGGTGGCCAAAATAACCGTTGTGCCCAATTCGTTTATCTTCATTAATAATTTTACCACGTCGTAGCTATTCACCAAATCCAAGTTTCCTGTCGGCTCATCAGCCAATATAATTCTGGGTCTATGTATCAATGCTCTAGCAATAGCTAACCGCTGTTTTTCTCCTCCTGATAACTGATGGGGAAAACTCTTGAGCTTGTCTCCCAAACCCACAATTCCCAAAATCTTGGGGACATCAATTTCTATTTCATCTCTATCAGCCCCACAAACCTCCATGGCAAAAGCCACGTTTTCAAAAGCAGTTTTAGCTGAAAGAAGTTTAAAATCCTGATACACGGTTCCAATTTTCCTGCGAAGCAAAGGAATGGCATTGGAAGGAATCTGAGCCAAGTTAACACCATCTAAAATAATTTCCCCTTTGTGTGGAGATATTTCCCTAGTTAAAAGACGGAGCAGTGTCGACTTACCAGCTCCAGCTGGGCCAATAATTGAAATGAACTCCCCATCTTTAATATTTAAGTTTACTCCATTTAATATTTCAATGGTCTCATCGTTGTCGTAAATTGTTGTAACGTTTTTAAATTCAATCATTTTATTTTTTAGATTCTGTTTTAATGAATTTATCCAAGTCTCCATCTAAGATTTTATCGGGCTGAGATGATTTGGTTCCGGTCCTATGGTCTTTAACCATCTGATAAGGATTCAGAACATAAGACCTGATTTGACTTCCCCACTCTATTTCACGCTTTTCTGATTTTAGTTCGGAAAGTTCTTTAATTTTTGCCTCCTCCATTTTCTGAGCGAGACGGGAAATAAGCACTTGCATGGCTTTTTCCTTATTCTGGCCCTGAGATCTTTCTGATTGAACGGCAACTGCGATTCCAGTAGGAATATGAGTTATTCTTACGGCAGTCTCAAGTTTATTTACATTCTGTCCGCCCGCCCCAGATGAACGAAAAGTGTCTACTCTTAAGTCGTTGGGGTTTATCTTTAATTCCTTACTAATTATCTCCGGAAGAACTTCAATTAAGGCAAACGAGGTGTGTCGTAATCCCTTAGAGGAAAATGGTGATATTCTCACAAGGCGATGAACACCAGATTCTCCTTTCAGGGTGTTATATGTATTTTCACCTATTATTTCACAGACCGCATTCTTAATCCCCTTTTGTTCTCCAAACGATTGACTAAGAACAGTAAATCCCCAGCCTTTGTTTTGGGCATATCGCTGATACATTCTCAAAAGCATTGCTGCCCAATCTTGAGCATCTACACCTCCGGCTCCTGAATAGACATATAAAAGAGCCTTGTTGTTTTCATGCTCTAACACCTTTCCATTGTATATTTTTTATCAAGCCTTTTCAAGAACAAAAACATCGTCCATAGTCTTTGTTGCGGTCATACGACCATGGCCATGCGGCCACTGCTCGGCTACGCACGGTTACTGCTCCACTACGCGGGTTGCTGGATGGCCTGCTTTATGGTTAAATTTCGATAAATTAAGCACGTTAAAAACAGGCGTGGTGTCTATATGAACCCCAAAAATATCGTCAGTCGCCTTTTTTGGCCCCTTTTGCTTATCTCAACTGCTTTGTTTTTGTTTTCAACATCACCAAGCTCCAACGTAAAAACACTTGTTTATAGCGACCTGGTCAAAGAAGTAGACTGGGCAACGATTAAAACAATAACAATTTACTCAAATGGAACTGTTGAAGGAGAATTTAAATCCCCCCGAGACGGAAAATTATTCTTTAAGAGTAGTATTGGCGAAGATGATTCGGCGTTCTTGAGCCGAAAACTGGAAAGTCAAAATCCTGTTCCGGAAATCAGAAAACAACCCGCTGAGCCAACATTTTGGGGAACAATTCTCGGACTTTTACCGCTACTTATATTTATTGGAATATTCATATTTGTAATGCGAGGAATGGGTCAAGGAGGGGGCATGAAAGGTGGTATGGGAAATTTTATGAAACCCAAAGCCAAACTAGACTCTAATGCAAAGCCGGTATTTTTCAAAGATGTTGCTGGGGCAGAGGAAGCCAAAGCAGAACTAAAAGAAATTGTTGATTTTCTAGGTTATCCGCATAAGTTTGCAAAACTTGGTGGAAGAATTCCTAAAGGTGTTCTACTTGTTGGATCTCCTGGAGTTGGAAAAACGCTACTCGCCAGAGCTGTAGCTGGTGAAGCCAAGGTGCCATTCTTCTCTATTTCTGGTTCAGATTTTGTTGAAATGTTTGTTGGAGTCGGGGCTGCAAGAGTAAGGGATCTGTTTGATCAAGGGAAAGATAGGGCTCCCTGCATTATCTTTATTGATGAGCTTGATGCTGTCGGCAGACATCGTGGAACTGGTATGGGTGGAGGCCACAATGAACGAGAACAAACCCTTAATCAGCTTCTAGTAGAAATGGATGGATTTGAATCAAATACCGGAGTTATTTTAATCGCCGCCACCAACAGGCCTGATGTGTTGGATCCAGCACTGTTAAGGCCTGGCCGATTTGACCGACAAGTTGTAATGGGCAAACCCGACGTAAAGGGTCGTCATGAAATATTAAAAATTCATAGTGCAAAAATACCAATTGATACAGATGTTGATCTTGAAATTATAGCTAAAGGCACTCCTGGCTTTACGGGCGCAGATCTGGCAAATCTTTGCAATGAAGCTGCCCTCAACGCAGGGAGACATGACAAAACAACAGTTTCCATGAAAGATTTTGAATTTGCCAAAGACAAAGTCATGATGGGAAGTGAGCGAGCACTCATAATCTCCGATAAAGACAAGTGGGTTACGTCCATTCATGAATCTGGACACGCAATAGTTGCTACGTTGGTTCCCGAAGCTGACCCAGTCCATAAGGTCACAATAATCCCCCGCGGATTAAGCTTGGGCTCAACCTTGCAACTTCCCGAAGCTGATCGTCACAATTATTCAAAGACTCGCCTGAGGAGTCAGTTAGCAATTTTGATGGCCGGTAGATGTGCTGAGGAGCTCGTGTTTAATGAATACAGCACGGGAGCATCTAGCGACATTGAGAGGGCAACTGAAATTTGTCGAGAAATGATTTGCTCTTGGGGTATGTCGGAAAAATTAGGGCCCCTAAAGTTCGGCACCAAGAGTGAAAGCCCTTTCTTGGGAAAACAACTAAGCGGAGTTGCTTCTGATTATTCTCAAAACACCGCCCAACAGGTTGATGAAGAAATGAAAGTTTTTATAACAGAGGCACAAACAAGAGCCACAGACATTCTTAACGCAAGAAGGCCGATACTTGAAGAAATGGCCAAGGTTTTAATGGAAAAAGAAACAATATCAGGAGAAGAGGTAAGAAACCTGTTAGTATAATCCCGCTTTGCGGGATTTTTAATTTAAATGGAGCCGGAGGTGGGAGTTGAACCCACGGCCTATTCTTTACGAAAGAATTGCTCTACCACTGAGCTACTCCGGCATTTACGTTTAATCAATTCTATCAAAAAATGCGTTTTTTACAACGCATTTTTAAATAAAATTTGGGATATGTTTACACCTAGGAAGGAGAGGAAATTTCCTCTTCAAAATGTTCTGGGGCAATCACAACAGATTGCATTTGTCTTTTTTCAGGAACAAGGTTGGTTCTCCAAACTTCTCTTTCCTCATCATTTTTCAAAATTGCGCTTAACTTCTCAACGTCATTGTGACACTTCTCTTCCACCAACTTGTGGCTTTGCACCATTGCCTTAGCAATCATAATCGCTGTCTCAATGTTTTCCGCATCGAAAAATTCTATGATTAACTTCGTCTTACTGGAATCATGGCCACAGCCATACTGAAGCTCTCCGGTCAAAGAAAAACGCATTTCATCTTCCTGTGTTTACATAAACGAACTGGAAACAAGATATCAAAAACTAGAAATAAATTCAATAAAAAAAGTCGTCACATTTATTCAGTGCGTCCAGTGGACGACTTTTTGTGTGACGACAACTTGGAATTATTTCTCTGCCTTATTGACCGAAGAGATAATAAGCTCGGCGTCCGCCTGGCTCTCTATCTCAACTACGACATCTCCAAAACGATCGAGAACCGCAAAATCTCCTCTACCAAGTCCCCGATCCCTAAACCCAAGCTTCCAAGGTCGTGGACGAGCAGTAAAGTATCCTTTTCTTTTGAGCGACTCTATTGCCTCAGCCATAGTAACATCGCCCTCAAGTAGCATCGCTTCTTGAAGCGGAGGACGCTTACAATTGAGATATGATTTGGGTGCTTTGTCCATATTTATCTCTCTTCAACGGTAAGAACTTAATATAATTAAAACATGATTTATGTTATTGCGCAAGTTGCATCGTTCCGGCATCCGATTCCCGACGCAAGCAAAACTGTTTGCTTGCTTATCCCGATTAAAATAAAATAGTCCAGATGGACTATTTTATTTTAACTAGAGCGGGATACGAGAATCGGACTCGTGTCTCAACCTTGGGAAGGTCGCGTATTGCCACTATACGAATCCCGCATTATTAATACCCCAGTAGATAGAAAAGCCACTTTTTGTGATTTGGCATTTTACTTAACAATTCATCAAAACTTACTGAGTAAACCTCTTTCTTAACACTCTTGTCTTTATAAACAAAAACCACCTCTTCTCCCTGTGCCTTATAGTTTAATTTCAAACGAGCTTGTTTTTCAAGAAAATCAGAAGTTTTAAAATAAGCTAAAAATTTATTAAGGTACTCTGTGTCTTTTTGAACCTCCTGTATCTTGGCCTCAACGTTATCAATCTCTTTTTCAACCCTTATTTTTTGTAAATTAAGATTAATCGAAGAAAGAATGAGCCACAAAACAACAATACCAGCGAGAGCCGTAAATATTTTTGAATTTAGAAATTTCATGTTATTATCTGCGTATGTTAAACAGAAAAACAATTAGAGTAATTTGGATTCTTATTTCTCTGTTGGTGGTCTTGTCTATGGTTGGATTTCTTCTCGCTCCTGCCTTTTACTAAGTATCTCCCAACAAGCATTTTATTTCAACGGCTCACATATGTGAGCCGTTGACTTTGATTACACTCGCCGTTGAAAACTTATCTCTTGAGCATCTTCAGGAATACTTCTTGGGAAAGATTTACTCGCCCCGTTTCTTTCATGCGATCCTTGCCCCTTTTCTGCTTCTTCCACAACTTCATTCTGCGGGTTATATCTCCACCATACATATGCTGAGTAACATCTTTTTTCTTTGCCCGAATTGACTCAGAAGCAATTACTTTGCCACCAATCGCCGCTTGAATAGAAACTTCAAACATTTGAGGTGGCACCACTTCTTTCAGTTTTGTAACCATTGCCCGTCCTTCTTGATAGGCTTTTTCTTTGGGAACTATTCTTGAGAAAGGCTCAACAAGATCCTTAGCAATCAAAATATCAAGCCGAACTAAATCCCCTTCTTGCATATCTTTTGGTTCATAACTCATTGATGCATAACCAGATGAAACACTCTTGAGCTTGTCATAAAAATCAGTAATGACTTCAGACAGGGGCATTTCATATTTTAATAAAGCAGTTTCCTTACCCAAATAATCTGTTGCCTTATATACATTTCGAACACTAGCCATCAACTCCATCACACTACCCAAATATGTGGTTGGAGTAAGCACTTCAAGATAAACAATTGGCTCGGCAATTGATTTTATTCCGGAAAAATCCGGGAGCATTGCTGCCGAGCGTATTCTCAATTCTTCTCCATTCTGCATTTTGACAGCATACTCTACGGATGGGGAAGAAATTATAAGAGAAAGCCCAAACTCTCTTCTCAACCGCTCTGATATTATTTCAACATGAAGCATTCCCAAAAATCCAAGACGAAATCCTCGTCCTAATCCAGCAGATGACTCAGGCTCAAAAACCAAAGAAGCGTCAGTTAATTTAAGTTTACCCAAAGCGTCTTTCAACAAATCATAGTCCTCACTTTTTTCAGGAAAGAAACTGGCAAAAACCATCGGACGCGGTTCCTTATATCCAGACAACGGTTCAAATTTAACGTTTGGATTTTTGAACTTTTCATTTGTAAGAGTGTCTCCAACCCTTATTTGGCCTGTGTCTTTAAGTCCAGTTGCGATATAACCAATCTCTCCTGACAACATACCAACATCTGAAGCAATCAAATTTGGCGAAAAATATCCTGCCTCCAATACATCAGCTTTTGATTTTGTGGCAAAAGCCATAATCTTGTCTCCTTTTTTTATTGAACCCTCAAAAACTCTTATAAAAGCTAGAACACCTTTATATGCATCGAAAGTAGAATCAAAAATAAGAGCCTTGAGATTGGCACCGTCAGAAATTTTAGGAGGTGGGACAACCTTAATTACCCTCTCAAGAACTTTCTCAACATTGGTTCCATTTTTAGCAGAGACTTCCAAAATTTCCTCTGGTTCACATGACAGCAAGAACGATAATTCTTCCCTCACTTGCTCAGTCCTTGAATTGGGTAAATCAATTTTGTTTAAAACTGGAATTATTTTAAGACCCTGTTGCTGGGCTAAGTGTAGATTGGCTAGGGTTTGAGCCTGAACCCCCTTAGAAGCATCCACGAGCAATATCGCCCCTTCAACAGCAGCCAAAGAACGAGACACTTCATATGAAAAGTCTACATGACCAGGAGTATCAATGAGATTCAAAACATATTTCTCTCCACCTAATTCATAAGACATTTTTACTGGCTGAAGTTTTATTGTGATTCCCCTCTCCTGTTCAAGTTCCATGGTATCCAAATACTGCTCGTGCATTTTTCTTTTCTCCACGGTTTTAGTCAATTCCAAAAAACGATCCGCTAAGGTGGACTTGCCATGGTCTATGTGTGCAATGATTACGAAGTTTCGAATATTGTTCATCCCTATAAATAAAAAGCCCGACTACCCAATTTATTAGGCCGACGGGATAGTATCAAAACGCATTAGAGCGAAAATTTCCCTATCAAGTTTTTTATTGCTCCTACTAAAAACATACCCTCATTTATCTTCAAAATACTTGAAAAAACACCAAAAGTCAAGGTTCCAATTAATGACAAAATAATTATTTGATACACGCTTCCCACAAAATTTATGTCAAAATTTATGAAGATATCAACCAAAAACATGACAAGAACCATAATGACACAAATATAAATTATTTTTAATAAATAAACCCCGAGATCTTTTAATGAAATGGTTTTAAGTCTAAATTTTAAAAAGATGACGAGGATTAATGCGTTTACGATTCCCGCCAAAGAAAATGCCAACGGAAGAGCGAAAATCCCGAGACTTAAAGAGAAGTGCCATGCCAATAATATATTTACCCCAACTCCGAACATGCTGGCCACCACCGGAACGAAAGTATTCTGCATGGCATAAAATGATCTAGCCAAAAAAGGAATGACACTCTGAGCGAAAACTCCTAACATGAAAAATCCCAGAACGTTACCAGTTAATTCAATGTCTCTAGGTGCAAATAGTCCTGAACCCAAAATAATTCTTATTAAGTCCGTTCTTAAATAAATCATCAGAAATGAAAGTGGCAGAACAACAAATAAAACCTGACGCAAGGTTTTGTTTATTCTGTCTCCAAAAGATGTTTTATTTTCCTCAAGTGCCTCTCGGGAAAGAGTTGGGAACGAAGCCACTGCGGCAGATATGCCCACTAACGAAATCGGGAGATACTGAAAATTATTAGCAAAATTTAGAATCACCACACTTCCAGTTGATATGGTGGTTGCCATAGCATTTAATATTATCCAATTAATCTGAACCGCTGCTAAACCAATAGTTCTTGGGATCATTAGCTTAAGTATTTTTATCATTCCAGCATCACCATAGTTCCATATCTTTTTCCATTTAAAGCCAACACCCCTCAAAGCTGGCAACTGAACAAGAAGATGAAGCAAGGCCCCCAACACCACCCCCTCAGCCAAACCAAGCGGACCAAACTTTGGAACCAAAAATATGGCTCCCAAAATTATTCCCAGATTGTACATTATTGGAGCAAAGGCGTATGCCAAGAATCTGTGAAAGACCTGAAGGACAGAACCGACAACCACACTTATAGAAAAAATTATTGGACTAAAAAGCATGACTCTGGTAAAAAGTACCGCTAATTCTTTTTTGTCTGCAGAAAATCCAGGGGCAATCAGTCCAACAATCCACGGAGTGATTATTAATAAAATTCCAACAGTAGTGGTCATGGTGACCATGAGAATGTTCAAAAAATTATTTACAAGATTCCACTCTTCCCCATTTTTTCTTGACTGATATTCAATAAAAACAGGAATAAAGGCCGAGGACACCGCTCCCACCACCAGAAGATTGAAAACAAAATCAGGGATGTTAAAAGAAACATAATAAACATCTAACAGGTCTGAGGCCCCAAAATGTGAGGCCAAAATTCTGTCCCTCAATACCCCGAGGACACGAGAAAGTAAACCCAAAAGAGCGAGCATCGCGCTCGCTCCCAACAAAGTCTTAGATTGCTGTGTCAATATCATCTTGGACTAATTAACATATCCTTATCAAGGCGTCCATCAAAATAAGGTTTGCCATTCAAATAAAACTTAAAGTCCTTAATGTCCAAGCCGGGTTGTTTTTGAACATAAAGCTCATAGTCACTACTGGATGATGGTACTGCATATTCCAAGTCCACAGTTTTCGTATCACCAGCATCTATTATCATCCAGAAACCATATTCGGTTTTGCCCGCCTCTTTGTAAATAGTTACACCTGTTTCACTGTCTGTATAACCTTCCTCTTCAAATTTATTTAAATCATCATCTTTTTTAAATCCTGAATTGGCGTAATCAATTAATGGTTTAAAATTAGGCCTTGAGTTCCCTGCCAATCCCACAAATTCAGCATTTTCCGGAACCAAAACTCTGACATAAGTAGGGCTTTGCTTGTTATAAAATCCGTATTTATTATTCCCACCATTATGTGTTCGGGTTATTGAAACCTTGTGTTTTACATCTCCATCTCTGCTTGTGCTTTGCACCTTCAGTGACGAATCCATAACCAAGTCCGTCTTGGATCCTTTTACATTAGTAAAGGTGACCATAAGATAATCAGAATCGGTATTTTTAACCTGTCCCGAAAAACCCTTGTCTACCGAAAAACTTTCCAAATTAAGGTCTCTGAAATACATCAGAATATCCTTTTGTTCCATGCTTGCCACCAATAAATTAAATACATCCGTCCACTTGCTAGATTCGGCTGAATAAAGTTTTTCCAACATTTTAGGAGCTAGGTCCATAATTACTTTCTTGGGCTGCTTGCGATCCCCTTTGTATTCCACTTCTTCCTGAAGAGCGGGAAATAAATTCTTTGAATCAAGTGTTAAATTGTACTCTGGCATTTCAACAGAACCGACAATGTCTAGAATATTTGCCACAATCTTGGGACTAAAAGTAATCACCCCATCAACATCATAACCAGCTTCTTTTTTAAAAAAAGACGTTATTTTCCTTGCTGATGTTGGAAAATCAACAAACCAATTCGCATCCCTCATGCCCCAATTCGGCGTAATATGCTGAAGTTGAATCGGTGGAATAATTAGTTCTTGAAGTTGACCGTCGAGATTATAAACATCATCAACCTTAAAATCTTGAAGCTTTCCATCTTTGAATGTGACTACCCCATAGGTCCCCGGAAATCCACCAGTAGGTCTAAGCTCTGAAGGATTCTGAAATAAAATTAGATATTTTTTAGTTCCTCTTGTTCCAATGAAATCTTCAAGGAATTTTGAATAATCCACCGAATCGTTAATTAATTTTTCAAAAACAGGTAGTTTTGATTCAAATTCTTCAAAACTCGCTTTTTTATCTTCGGGTATGCTTGAGTCGTCTATATCTGCCAGAAGTTGTTTGGCTTTTCCTAAATTTTTCTTAGAAAGAGTTAGGGACTTTTTTAAAGAAACAGATATTTCCCCAATTGATGCCCCGCCTTCAGTTGCTGTTTCAAGTGGATTTAATATTAAGTTTGTTTTTGCAACTTCACCCATGGCATCGGACATTGCCTGTCCGGCGTCAGCCATTAATTTTCCAGCTTCAACTAGGTTTTTAGCTGATTTCAACTTCCCTGCTCCAGGTAAATCAGAAAGTAATGTTCCAATACTTCCCCCTAAGAAACTTAAATTATCACTGGCCTTAGAAAACTCTTTATACGCGTTAGCAAAATTATCTGAGGCGGAAACAAAGTCCATGTTTTTAATATTTTCCCCAGCACTCTCAAGATTTGCAACAGCCGAATTACTCTCTAAAACAAGTTGGTTCTTTATGTTTATTCCATAACGGCCAAAAAGAATAAGCGAAGCTAATCCAAATACGCCCACCAAAAACCAAACTCTGTTCAATTTGGGAATTTTTATTTTAGGAAGTTCAATTTTTTTTGAATAAAAGTTTGGAGTTTTTTTAGAAAAATTACCAACCCATGAGCTTAACTCTTTTGATACTTGTTCTTCTTGTGATGATTTCTGAGTAAGAATTCCCAGACTAAAAGCATCAATCTTTTTAGGCTCGCCAACAAAATCGTCCTTGGAATTTAAGGGTATGCGCAAATTTATCTGAGCAAGAGTGGTTTTGTAATTCTCCTCAGGTAAATTACTTGCAGACGCCAAAATAGGAACAATCTCTTCTCTTTCGTTAATCTTTGCAACAACAGTCGCTTCATATCTCGGCCCAACTTGTCTCTCTTCGTGAAATTCTACTCCAATTGACGCCAACTCTATTCTTGAATCTAGATCCTGATTCAAAAAATTTTCAAATTCTTCTTTTGGAGCTATCTCTATTTCTGGTTCTGTTATGGGTTCTGCGGTTATTACTTTATCAGATTTTACTGTTTGAATCTTAGAACTAATTTTAGACTTAATTTTTTGATTCTGAGGCTTAACTCCATCTTTGGTATTTCTAAATTTTCTTCCTAAATTTAATACGGTCTGAATATTAGAAATTTTTGGAACATCAATATTCCCAGAGCCATCTATGGGTTTGATGTCGAACATTGCAGTTATTACTTTGTGTTTATATTTAGGCACTATAATTAAGTATACAATTATCTACGGATTTATGGCTGTGGACTAGATTCGGGCTCTGGTGTCGGATCAGGGACAGGTGTCGGTGCTATTTCCGGAGTTGGTGTTTGGTCAGGAATGATTTCAGGTGTTGGCGTGGGAACTGGGGTTGATGTTGTTTCGGGAACCGGTGTCGGTGTTATTTCTGGTGTGGGATCGGGAACCGGTGTCGGTGTGGGATCTGAGGTTGGAGTCGGTACTGGTTCAGGAGTTGGGGTTAAGATCGGAGTTGGAGTCGGAGTTGGTGACAAAATTATTCCTGCATTGTTAATAATGGCATCTAGTTGAGCTCTTGTGTAGCAAGATGTTCCATTTACATCTTTCAAACAAATTTGATCTAATGTTGCCTTCTTGGCAAACACATCAGTTACCCCATTCCCCGCATCAGCGAGCCATGTGGTAATTCTTGAAAACAGGTTATTGAAGAATGAAGTTGCAAATGATTCTGATTCAAAACCAGAAGAAGCTGTAATACCAGCAATGCTTTCTAGATTTAAATTGAGTTCTTGGACTGACTTAATAAGTGGGGTGACAAAGTATGCATAATTCAAACCATACATGCCAGAATTTGGGTCTAGGTCAATTGCTCCACCAAAAGATGAGGAAGCTGTACCAAGAGCTGATAAAACTTCTTGAGCGATTAAGCCCTGTCTAACACCAGAAATATCATTATATGTATAGTTTACTGGTCGTAATTTGTTTATGAAATCTAAGCCTAAATTGGTGTCAGTAACGTCATGCTTCATGCGCGCATCAGAAGTTTGAATGGTGCCGTTGACGGCGTAGACGACTGTCCAACGCTTACTAGCCGTGCCGACTGGAATTTGATTATCTACTTGCGGATATAATCCACCAGCATCTAAACCTAGGCCAGAATTTGCATCGTTATAATTTCCATATATTTTTAGACTACCGCCGTCTCCGGTGTGGCCACCAGCAACAATACCATTGACTGCCAAACCCGCACCTCGTATGGCCAATTCACTTCCCCAAAACATAACCGATGATGTGTCTTTATAATAACTCGAATAACTTCCATTTGTTGCAGTTGAAACGAAACTGGTAATGTTTCCACTACTACTTCTTACGTGCAAAGCAGAAGTTGGCGCCGTAGTCCCGATGCCCACGTTGCCATTGAAATAATTAGTTGCTGTACCAACCTGAGTAAAGTTAGAAGCTCTCAATCCCTTAGCCACATCCAAGCTTCCTGCAAATGAGTTAGAGCCCGTGTTGCTTGAGGCAAGAATGCCCCCCAAGGTTAGAGTTGAAGAAATTGAAGCCGTGCCTCCAACTTCAAAGTTTTGACTCACTGAAGCACTGCCAATGACATCAAGCTTGGTGGTAGGCGCCGTCGTCCCAATGCCGACATTACCGCTAAACATACCGTTTGTTCCGTAAAAACTGCCTATTCCCAAATATCCTGCATAAACTTTTGTTGCCACATTATTTGCTCCAATATGAAGTGTGGTAGCTGCTCCCCACCCCAAACCTGTCGCCTGGCCATTGTCGTATAAATAATCATTGCCCCCTGCCATGGTAATGACACGATTAGTTCCTCGGAACAGATCATTTGAAAGTCTTATGTCACCCGTAACGTCCAATGTTTTCCCCGGCCCAGTCGTCCCGATTCCGACATTACCTCCTTGAGTAACTCTCAATGCACCACTATTCACGTTTAATCCCTTAGTAACATCCAAGCTTCCTGCAAATGAGTTAGAGCCCGTGTTGCTTGAGGCAAGAATGCCCCCCAAGGTTAGAGTTGAAGAAATTGAAGCCGTGCCTCCAACT
>Ga0209210_1000911_pt1 | contig 27203 bp, 25 predicted proteins | sample RifGroA1_FD_183991 | JGI IMG/M metagenome (GOLD analysis project Ga0209210, IMG submission 183991) | Contaminated groundwater microbial communities from Rifle, Colorado, USA - Rifle Groundwater A1 (SPAdes) (version 2) | ecosystem: Environmental > Aquatic > Deep subsurface > Groundwater >...
ATTTTAAAGAAAGATTGTTTTATATTTCTGGGCCACAACCGTTTGTTCAAGCAATGAAAAGAACTCTTGTAGAGCTTAAGGTATCAAGACGTCAAATAAAAACAGACTATTTCCCAAGCTACGCCTAAATAGAGGGAGGCTTTTCAAATCCCCATTCTTTAATTTTTCCCCACTGTATATCTGTGATTTCAGGAAGCTTAGCCTTTCTTACAAATAAACATGAAGGATTATTGTAAAGGTTGAGATTAGAGTAGAGTTTTAAAAACTCTCCAAGGCTATATTTTGGCCTATTGTTAGTCAAACAGAAATCATAGTAGAAATCAGGAGGATTTTTTAAGAACATATTATTTCTTTCGATTCTAAATTTTTCTATTTGTGGCATTTGAGCAGAGTACATAGAATACCTATAAGATGAAGGGAGTCCTGTTGACCAATGTGTTAGTTCGTCTGCACCGTCGCTAAAAAAAGTGTCGTTTTTATTTGAAATTTTCTTCACCGTTTCTCCAACTTGCATAATTCTTCCATAATTAGTTAATAAATCAAATTGAGGATCTGGTTTATGCAGTAAATAAGAGTCCTTATTTATTAGTATAGACACCCAAAATAAAGTAAAAATGGATAGAAGGTAAAAAACTATTTTGTATTTATATTTTAGTATGAAAATCATAGATAAAATAAAAGCAAGCAAGAGTCCGTGCCAGATTAAGAGCCGATATGATTCAAAATAAATTTGATCAGGAGACACATACCTTATGGTCGCTAAGCCTAGAGATAAAAAAAATAATATTGGTAGGATATTTTTTTTTGTATTGTAAAAATAGATGGCAATCAGTAAAAAAAGAATAGAAACCCCTGAAGTTAGATAGATATGAATAAAATTCCATTTTCCATCAAAAAATATCAAGAATGGATACAAAAATATCCTGAGGATTCCTATGCCTTGTAGGTGACTTTGCGCATATTCACCGCTTATAATTGTAATCTGATTAAATTTATATAATGCATAGAAAATATCTGTAAGATTAAATAAAGAAAGAGTAAGTAGAGAAATTACTGTCAAAAAAATGAAGGTCAGAATTTTTACTCTTATGTTTTCTTTTCCGTAAAACACGGCAAATAAGAGAAATAGCGTAAGTGGTATATATGGTTCTCTCATAAAAAAAACTAGGTATGCAAAAATTCCTGAAACAATATAGTCAAACTTAAATAGTTTTTTATATTTCACTTTTTCAATAGTAAGTAGCGCTAAATAAATAATTGGATAAACTACTATTCCCTCAGCTAAAAATCTATCACCGAAGAAATAAAATTTTGATAATTCAAAAAAGATAGCCCAGATTAACATTTTTCCGCCGAATCTAACAAGAAGCAAAGAATTTAATATAAAGCTTAGGCCAAGCATAACTTCGCGATGTCTTAAAATGAGTTCATATAGATTTTGAGGTTTGAAATATAGTTGGATTAAAGAACTTAGGTAAGGGAGAATAAGTTGATGGTTATAAAAAATATCAGTATAAAGTTTTTTTCCGTTACTTATGAAATAACCTGAAGTTATTGCAAAGCAATCGTCAAAGCAACCAAAAGCCAAAACTCTTGGTATTAAAATCTTATAGAGAAACAAATATAAAAAACAGAGAATAAATAATTGATAAATTAAAGGATGCTTTTGATACTTGTTGATCACGCTCAGAGTAATTATAACATTGTATAATAGTCTAATCATGAAATATTTGTCTAATATAAAGTTGCCAAAGTTCTCGATAATTTTCGGATTATATTTTTTAGTTTTATTTTTAACTGGGAGTTTAAGTCTATATGAAAAGAAATCGAATTTTAAAATCATTCCAAGTCCTGTAAATAAAATAAATTCTCCCTCTCTTCAAAAAGAAAATTTAACTAAACCTGATTCTCGAAGTTTTGAATGGACAGTTGAAAAGGTCGACGAGCATCTGACTAGACTACAGCTCCCCGCGGATGACCACATGTCAACTGCGGATGAACTCTTTGAAGCCATGAATAATTACAGAAGGGCAAATAATATAGGGACTTTGGAAAAAACACCAGGAATATGTGAAATTGCAGATAAAAGGGCAAAGGAACAATTAGCAAATGGAGAACTAGACGGACATTCAGGCTTTGATAAGTACGTTCAGAGTCAAAATGAATTTCAAACAATGGGCGAAGTGCTTTTCGGAGGATCTCAACCTCAGTCTGGTGTACATATAGTTGAATTCGGATGGAATAGATCGCTGACCGGACACAAAGAAGCAATTCAATCCCCCGATTGGCATTATGGTTGTGGTGGGATTGCCGGATATTTTGCAGTTTTTGTTTTTGGTAGAAAATGATATTTGGTACAATTTAAGTTATGCAAAAAGGATTTAAACCTATCAGCGCCTCTCAAGACTTTCCCAAACTGGAAAAAGAATTACTTAATAGGTGGTATTCAGGAACAATTGTAAAAAAGTATCTTAAAAAAAATAATAATTCTAAAGAAAAATTCTCATTTCTTGATGGCCCTATAACAGCAAATAATCCTATGGGCGTTCACCATGCCTGGGGGAGAACCTATAAGGACTTTTGGCAGCGGTTTTGGAACATGCGAGGTAAAAAACAGAGATTTCAAAACGGCTTTGATGAGCAAGGCCTGTGGGTGGAGGTAGAGGTAGAAAAAGAACTAGGACTAAAATCAAAGAAAGATATTGAAGCCCTTGTCCCGGGTGATAAATTTGCGAGTCTGGAAAAGTTTATTAATCTTTGTAAAGAGCGAGTTAATAAATTTTCAGCAATTCAAACCGAACAATCGAAGCGTTTGGGTTATTTCATGGATTGGGACCGATCCTATCACACATCTTCAGATGAAAATAATTACGCTATATGGAATTTTTTAAAAGTCGTTTCAGATAAGGGCTGGCTTTATAAAGGACACGATAGCGTTCCGTGGTGCCCACGATGCGGAACTGCAATAAGTCAGCACGAAATTTTGACAGAAGAATATAAGGAGTTAAATCACGAGTCTGTCTTTTTCAAGCTCCCAATTAGAGAAAGAAAAGATGAATATCTTTTGGTCTGGACCACTACCCCCTGGACAATTCCCTCAAATATTGCAGTCGCTGTAAATGTAAAGGAAGACTATATTGCCTACAACATGGACGGAGAAAAACTTTGGTTTATGAAAAAAAGATTAAGAGACTTAGAATCCCAGGGGATTTTGAAAGGCGATAAGAGCAAGCCTGAAATTTTGAAAGGCAAAGATTTGATCGGATGGGAATATGACGCGCCCTTTGATGATATCCCTTTGGTTAAGAAAACCTTGGGCAATTATATTCATAGAGTTATTGATGGGGAAGATGTCGTTACTGAGGAAGAGGGAACAGGGCTTTTGCATGTTGCAACCGGTGCCGGGGAAGAAGACTTTAAACTAGGTCTTAAAGAAAAGCTTCCTGTTATTTCCTCTATCGAAGAGGATGCGTCATATGTCAAGGATATGGGGGAATTCGCCGGTAAAAATGCTAAATGGCATCCAGAGATAATAATTGAATATCTTAGAAAAAGAGAAGGAGGACGGTTCTTACTCACAACTCAGATGTATAAACATAGATACCCCACATGCTGGAGGTGCAAGACTGAACTTGTTTGGCGGGTAGTTGATGAATGGTATATAGCAATGGATAAGAAGGATAAGTCAGGAAAAACATATAGAGAACAAATGATGGGCGTCGCTAAAAAAATAAACTGGATGCCTTCTTGGGGCCTTGAGAGAGAACTTGATTGGCTAAAGAACATGCATGATTGGCTAATTTCAAAAGAAAGATACTGGGGACTTGCTCTTCCGATTTGGGAATGTAAAAAATGTCACTCTATTGACGTTATCGGAGGAAAAGAAGAATTAAAAAAGAAGGCAGTCGAAGGCTTTGATAAATTTGATGGAAATTCTCCGCATAGACCATGGATAGATCAAGTAAAGATAAAGTGTGCGCATTGTGGAGAAATAACTAGGAGGATTACAGATGTCGGTAATGTTTGGCTCGATGCAGGAATTGTTCCATTTTCCACGATGCCGGAAAATTGGTTTCCAGCTGATTTTATAACGGAAAGCTTCCCAGGGCAGTTTAAAAACTGGTTTTATTCGCTTATCGCCATGTCAACTGCTCTGAAAAATGAAAATTCCTTCAAGAGGGTCCTAGGATTTGCTTCGGTTCGTGATGAAAACGGAGAGGAAATGCACAAAAGTAAAGGAAATTCGATCGAATTTAATGAAGCCGCGGATAAAATAGGAGTAGATGTTATGAGGTGGATGTATTTAAAGCAAGATCCCGAGACAAACCTTAACTTTGGTTATCATGTAGCCGATGAGGTTCGCCGCTTTTTTCATTTGAGACTTTGGAATGTTTATTCATTTTTCGTTACATACGCAAATTTAAATAATTTCGTACCGAGAGAAGGTCTAGATCTTCCACTTGAAAACGTGTTGGACAAATGGATTGTCTCGCGTCTTAATCAGTCAATAAAAAATGTTACAACTTTCATTGAGAAATATCAGGCAGATAAGGCTGTCGAAGATATAGAAAACTTTATCATTAACGATCTATCCAACTGGTATGTAAGAAGGTCAAGGGACAGGGTGGCGCTATATGCAGAAGATGAGGACAAAAAAGCTTGTCTTATTACGCTTTGGTTTGTCTTAACAGAATACTCAAAGCTATTGGTGCCCTTTATACCTTTTATTTCTGAAGAGATCTATACTAATTTGACTGGCGAGGATTCAGTTCATCTCGCAGACTGGCCGGAATATAAAGAAGAATTAATTGATGGGAATTTAAACCGAGAAATTTCCCAAGCAAGAGCCGTTGTTGAAATAGCGCATGCACAAAGAAAAGAAATGGGAATAAAAGTTAGGCAACCATTATCTCTTCTTTCTGTCAAGTCTCCAATAGTTTTATCTAATGAAGTTAAAAAACTTATTGCTGACGAGGTAAACGTTGAAGAAGTCAAAAATATAAAAGGAGAAGTTGATGTCAAGCTGGAAACAAGAATTACTGATTTATTAAAGCAAAAAGGAGAGGTAAGGGATATCATTAGAAAAATTCAGGAGGAAAGAAAAAAGATTGGCACAAATCTTGATCAGGAAGTAGATGTTAGTCTTCCTAACTGGTCTAAAGAATTTGAAAAAGATATTAAAAAGAAGGCTTTAGTCAGAAACCTAAGTAAAGGGGATTTTAAAGTAGTCAAACTCTGAATGAGATTTCCCAAAATTTCTTTAAGTTCAATAGATTGGGTCTTAATGGGCGCTGTGGGTACTTTGATATCGATATCTCTTATTACTCTTTTTTCAATAGATAAGGATTTATTTAAAAGTCAATTTTTCTTCGTTTTATTATCAATAAGCTCTTTTTTGATAATTACACAATTAAATCCTCAAATCCTTATGGTTTACGCAAAACCTTTTTATCTTATTTCTATATTTTTATTACTAATACTTTTTATTTTAGGATCAGAAGTGAGAGGAGCTGTACGTTGGATTGAAGTTTTTGGATTTCAGGCTCAATTTTCCGAGATTTTAAAACCGTTTCTAGCAGTCTCGTTTGCGTTTCTACTAAGCGATCTAAGAAATTATTCATACAAAAATTTTCTAATAATCTTCCTTCTTCTTTTTCCTTTATTTTTACTTATTTTTCTACAGCCTGATCTCGGTAATTCATTAATTTATTTTGGGACTGTTTTATTTGTGCTTTTAATTTATGGGTTTCCTTTTAAATATTTTATTTCAAGCTTAACTCTTCTCATAGCTTCCTTTCCCGCCTTATGGTTTCTGCTACATGATTATCAAAAAGAAAGAGTTTTGACATTTATAGACCCATCTCGAGATCCTCTAGGAACTTCATATAATGCAATTCAAGCAGTTATTGCCGTCGGTTCAGGAATGTTTATGGGGAAAGGATTAGGTGAGGGAACTCAATCGCATCTCAGATTTCTTCCAGAAAATCATACCGATTTCATTTTTGCTTCTCTTTCTGAGCAATTAGGTTTTATTGGCGGAATTATTGTTGTTGCAGCATTTATAGTGATTCTTTACAGATTGTATATTTTTTTCAAATCAAGCGATGATCCCTTCTCAAAAAATTTTAGCTTAATAGTTCTGTCTCTCATTTTTATTCATTTTTTCGTGAATATTGGAATGAATCTGGGAATTATTCCAGTTGTCGGAATAACTTTACCCTTCGTTTCTTATGGAGGTTCCTCTTTATTGTCAAATTTTGTTATGCTTGGATTTTTGTTTGTAGTTTTGCAAAAAGAAAAGAGCGAAGTCTTGGAAATAAGGTGAATTATTTGTTATAATTTAAGACTCAATGAATTATGTAATTTTTAAAACAGGTGGCAAGCAGTATAAAGCTTCGTCTGGAGACAGACTAGAAATAGATAAAATAGATGCCAAAGATAATAAAATAATTTTTTCTGATATTTTACTTTCTGTAGCCGGAGGGGAAGTAAAGATTGGAAAACCATATCTTCAGAATTCAAAATTACATGCTAAAGTTGTTGAAAATAAAAAAGGGAAAAAAATAAGAGTTTCAAAGTTCAAATCTAAAGTAAGATATAGAAAGGTAATAGGCTTTAGACCCCACATTTCTCTTGTAGAGATTGAGAAGTTTGAGGCTGGTAAAAATTCCCCAAATAAGTGATATATTTTGTCACCTTGACGATTGTGAAAAATCAATGTAAAATTTTCACGAACTTATGGCACACACAAAAGCACAGGGCGGAGTAAAAGGAAATAGAGACTCAATTGCCAAACGCTTAGGCGTGAAAATTTATGGTGGTCAAAAAGTAGAGAAAGGAAATATTATTGTAAGACAAAAAGGAACTAAATTTCATGCCGGTAAGGGAGTGTCTATGGGAAGAGACTTCACCTTGTTTGCTATTTTAGACGGAGTCGTAAAATACAAAAAAAGACAAGGAAAACAGCTTGTTGAAATTCAGGCTCAAATATAACTAATTATGGATCCTCAAACTCAAGAAAACATAACAGAACTTGATGTTAATATGCTTCAGGCTAATCCGCTTCAACCTCGTGGAATCATTTCGCAGGAATCGTTAACAGAATTAGTTGATTCAATTAAAGAGCAGGGCGTTTTGGAACCTTTAGTCGTAGCAAGTACTCCTGCAGGATATCAAATAATCGCAGGAGAAAGAAGGTGGAGAGCAGCAAAAATTGCAGGCCTAAAAACTGTTCCTGTAGTTATTAAACAAACCTCCCCGCAAAAAATGCTTGAGATGTCAATCGTGGAAAATGTTCAGAGAGAGGACCTTAATCCAATTGAAAGAGCGCAAGCCTATAAAAGATTAATCGACGAATTTGGGCTTGGAACCAACGAAGTTGCAAAAAAGGTGAGCAAGAGTGCCCCCACCGTCTCAAATACAATAAGACTTCTTTCCTTGCCAGACGCAATCAAAGATGCTTTGGTGGCAGGCGTTATAACTGAGGGGCATGTTAGGCCACTAATTTCCCTCAATGATCCAAAGCTTATGCTTGATCTCTTTAAGAAAATTCTTAAGGACAATAGTACGGTCAGAGAAACAGAGGACATGGCTCGAAAAGTAAAAGGGGAGACAGAGCAAAGGGAGCCTCATGCAAAAACAGATAAGCTATACGTTCCTGAGTTAGATGATATGGCAGTTAAGTTATCAGAGAAATTTGACAATTCAAAAGTAGCAATTCATCAATCAAGATCTATGGGTAGAATAGTTATCCTTTTTAAAGGGGACGTTGATGTTACTGGCCCTAAAATAAAAGAAGTTTACAACCTCCTAACCTCAAAGTAGAGCTATTAATAAGGATTTTTAATTAACATTGCTCTTGAAACAGGCCAATAAACAAAGAAAGACTTTCCAATTATATTATTTTTGGGAACAAACCCCCACTCCCTACTATCAGAGCTCTCAGACCTATTATCTCCAAGGACAAAATAATTCTGACTAGGAACTGTTACGGTTTCACCTTCTTTTAGAAACGCTCCACCATTTGTCTGTACAGATGGATCCAGATAGGTTGTTTCATTTATTTCTTTTCCGTTCACATATACTTTAGAATTTTTAATCATTATGGAGTCTCCGGGTGCAGCTAAAATTCTTTTTATAAAGTCCTTATCAGGATCAGTTGGTGCTTTGAAAACAACGACATCCCCCCTTTTAAACTCAAAAAAACGCTTAGTCAATAAGTTTGTCAGGACGTATTCTTTATCTTTTAGATACGGATACATAGAGCTTCCTTTAACCTCATATGGTCTCATAATAAGAAGGTAAATTACCATAAAAAAAGCTGCGGCTAGTAAAAGGGTTTGAAGGATATCTAGAACAAAATAATAAGCCTTCTTGAAAAGCTCCATCTTTAAATTGTGCTTGATTATTAAGTCTTTGTCAACGTATTTATTGCGTGTATAATATACAAATGGATCTGTAGCTCAGTGGTAGAGCGTTGCATTCACATTGCAGAAGTCAGAGGTTCGAATCCTCTCAGATCCACAAATCATTAATGAATAAAACCTATCTTAACTTAGGAACAAACACAATTATCCAGTCGATTGGGAAAATCCTTTCCATTCTACTCGGTTTAATTTCTATCTCAATTTTAACAAGATATTTAGGTGTAAATAACTATGGTATATATTCTCTTTCTTTTGCATATTTAGCTTTTTTTGGCGCTTTTTCTGATCTTGGATTACAAGCTGTTGCAGTGAATGAAATCATAAGAAAAAAATTTAAAAACAGCTTCGGTACTTATTTTTGGCTCAAACTTTTTCTTTCATTTGCGTCAGTAATTATTCCGCTAGTTCTTCTTTTAATTTTTCCTTATTCTTCCGTACAAAAAATGGCCATTGTGGTTGCCGCAATAGCATTTGGATTAGGAAATATGATAGGTTTTGGCAATGCTTTTTTTCAAGCAGAATTAAAACTCACAACAATTACATTTTTAGATGTATTCAATAAATTCATAACGGTTTTATTAATTACTATATTTATTCTACTTAAAAAGGATTTATTTTTTATCTTAGGAGCGGTTTTATTTGGCAATCTAATTACTTTAACTCTGTCAATGATTTTCTTAAAAGAGATTACTAACTTTAAATTTGATTTTGAATCCTCAAATGCAAAGATTCTTATTAAAAAATCTATCCCTTTAGGATTAGCCTTGCTACTGGGTACAATTTATTTTAAAGCAGATACAATCATGCTTTCACTCATAAAGGGGTCAAAAGATGTTGGTATTTACAGTCTTTCTTATCGAATCTTTGAGAATCTACTAATTTTTTGGGGGTTCTATATTGCTAGTTTCTATCCCGTATTTTCAAAATATTTTAATCAGCACGAGGTAGGAAAATATCAAAAATTAATAAAATCTTCTGTTTTTTTAGCAATTTTTCTTGGTACATTAGTTTTTTTAGTTGGAATAATCATTGCTCCGTCAGTAGTAAGGATACTTGCCGGAGTAAATTTTAATGAGAGCATCAATCCTCTTAGGATTCTTCTTTTATCTTCAGCGTTCTTTTTTATTAATACCATCTTGTATTACTATTTTTTCCTAACAGAGAAATCAAAAGTTCTAATCTCAGGTCTTTTTTTATCCCTCTTGTTTAATGTTTTAATCAATTTATTTTTTATCACAAAGTACTCTTACGTTGGAGCAAGTATTTCTACAGTTTTAACCGAAATGTTTCTTTTAATTATATATTGCATTGCATTAGTAAAAATAAATTACTCGAAATGAAAAAAATAGGAATAATAAGAGGAAAATTTTTGACGAAATATGATATGGAACCATTTGAGTTGTTGACTAAGAAATACGATATTACCGCATTTGGCTCCAAGAATCCTTTTGCCCAAGATTTTAAAGTCCCTTTAATTAAGTTATGGTCGCCAATGGACTTACCAGATTTTCCATATAAAATGCAATTTCTTAATAGATTGTTCGTAGATGCGCATTATCTTTTAGGATTGGAGGAGAAACTAAAAGGGTTTGATATAGCCCATACAGCTGAAACCTATTTTAACTTCACTAGGCAAATATTGAATGCTAAGCAAAAAGGATATGTAAAAAAGGTGGTAATTTCAGTTCTTGAAAATATCGCGTTTAACAATGAAGAAATTTGGGGAAAGAAATCGTTCAAAAAGAGAGCAATTAAAGAGACAGACCACTTTATCGCTCTTAGTAAGGGCGCCAAGGTAGCATTAATAAAAGAAGGGGTAGCGGATAATAACATTTCGCTTATTGGCTTCGGAATTAATACAAAAAAATTTTACCCAGCGGATAAGAGAAAAAGTAATAAAATTAAAATTCTTTTCGCAGGGAGGATCGAGGCTTACAAAGGAATTTTTGATGTTTTAGAAGTTTTTAATTTAGTTTCCACAAAAAATAATGACCTAGAGTTAACAATTGTAGGTAAAGGATCAAAGGAAAAGGAAGTAAGACTTAAGACTAAACAGCTAGGAATTAATGATAGAGTAAAGTTCAAAAATCTTTCATATAAAGAAATGCCACAAGTCTATAGAGAAGCGGATATTTTCTTTGCTCCCAGCAAGCGAGACAAATACTGGATAGAGCAATTCGGAATGGTTTTTCTTGAAGCAATGGCATCAGGATTGCCAATTATCTCGACAAAAAGCGGAGCAATACCGGAAGTTGTAGGAAATTCTGGCTTTTTATCGCAAGAAGAAGATATAAAAAATATGAAAAATACAATAAATAAGCTTATAGAAGACAGAAAATTAAGAAACGAATTAGGCGAAAAGGCCAGACAAAGAGCAATCGATGTTTTTGATATTTCAGTAATTTCAAAAAAAATAGATAGAGTCTACGAACGTTTATTATGATTTTAGTTATTGTCGTTCACTACGGTCAAAATTTAAAGATTCTTAAAAGATGTGTTTATTCTTTTCTTAAAAACGAAAAAAATATTAAGTTTCTAATTGTAAACAATAATAATTCTCAGCTAAAAAAATCTAACTTAATACAAGACCCAAGACTCAGTATTTTAAATAGCGGTAAAAATCTTGGATATGGTGGTGGATTCAATTTAGTTTTGGATACTAAACTATTTAGAGATGCGACTTCAGTTCTGTTAGTTAATAACGACACTTATATTTCGGCACCTATTCTAAATTTATTAGAAAATGAATTAAAAAATCAAGAAATTGGTATTGTAGGTCCTGTTGTCGAATTCATTAAAAATGGAGTGAAAATGTACGATATGGGTGGCTATATAAATGGAAAAATTGGATATACATATCACAAAGAGACGAAAAAAATACAAGGTAAAAGAGCTATTTTGGTAGATTTTTTGGGAGTATGTCTTCTTATTAAAAAAGATTTATTAAAAAAAATAAAGGGTTTTGACAAAGATTTCTTTTTATATTATGAAGATGTCGATTTTTGCTTACGAGGGAGAAGGATTGGATTTAAGACAGTAGTCGTTCCCACTACAGTCATCTTTCACGAGCTCAGTAAAGCTGTTGGAAAAGACAGTAAGTTAGCAGTTTACAATCAAACTAAAAGCGCCGTTTTATATATGAAGAAACATTTGGGGTTGAGGAGAATTTTATTCTTATCTTACTTAATTTTACAATCAGCAAAAAGATTTGTAAATAATCCATCAACCGGAATATACGCTTTCAAAGCAATTTTTGAGGAAATATGAAGAAAAAACTGAAAGAAAAATTAGAAAATATAAATTTTTTACTATCAAAAAATGCACAATCTAGGCCGAGTTATCAGGTGAAGATGGTGATAGACTTTTTGTTAGAGAAAAATAAGGGAGAAAAATATAAAAATCTTCTTGATGTCGGGGGAGGATTTGATGCAGCATATAAAGAAGAGTTAAGTAAGTTAAGCCGGAATTATCTCAATCTAGAAATTAAAAAGGGTGGATTGGTGAATATTGTTGGATCTGTGTATAGGATGCCTTTTAAAGCTAACGAATTCAATATTATATGTCTCTTTATGGTCATGGAGCACTTGAATGAACCGTTAAAGGCATTAAAGGAATGTTCCAGAATTCTTAAAAAGGGAGGATATGTAGCTATTACAACAGTACAATACTGGCAGACACATAATTATCCAAGCGACTACTTTCGCTACACCAGAAATGGACTTGAGTATCTTTGTAATAAAGCTGGCCTAAAAGTGGTAAAAGCTTATTCTCATGGGGGCCCGTGGCTTGTACTTTTTCATGTAATTGAAATAAATCTAAGGGGACCGGTAAGAATTATTTTTAGTATTGTTTTTTACAAACTATTTAACTTTCTTGATTGGATTTTCTTTAGACATTATGATAGAAGAGTAGAAAGCGATTCTCTAGGTTGGACATTTATCGCTAGTAAAACATAAATATGATTTCCGCAGTTGTGCTTACGAAAAATGAAGAGAACAATATAGTTGATTGTCTCGAGTCTATTTCTTTTTGTGACGAGATAATTATTGTTGATGACAATTCGAACGATAGAACTCTGGAACTTTTAAGCAATTTTAAAGTTAAATTATATAAGAGAAGCTTAAACGATAATTTTTCAATTCAGAGAAATTTTGGTCTAGAAAAGGCAACTGGTGATTGGGTTTTGTTTATTGATGCAGATGAAAGAGTTACACCACTTTTAAAGAAAGAAATTCTCTATAAGACTGAAGCAAACGGAGAAGTAAGCGGTTTTTATTTCAGAAGAAAAGATTACTTTATCGGAAAACCATTGAATCATGGAGAAACGGCCTCGATCAAATTGTTAAGGCTTGTTAAAAAGAGGAAAGGAATTTGGCAGGGTAGAGTGCATGAAGTAATTAATGTTTTGGGCAAAACAGAGTCAATGGAAAATCCAATTATCCACTATCCACATAAAACACTATCAGAATTTCTTTCTGAGATTAGTTCTTATAGTACATTGAGAGCTAAAGAGCTCTTTGAATCTGGGAAAAAAACCAATTTTTTGTCAATAATTCTTTATCCGAAAGCAAAATTTCTACTTAACTTCTTTATTAAAAAAGGATTTATGGATGGAATCTATGGATTTGTTTTTGCCATTCTTATGAGTTTCCATTCATTTTTAGTAAGAGCAAAACTTTGGCTCCTATGGCAAAAAAAATATATTTCCTGATTTTTTTCTTCTGGAGCATATCAATAATCTTTTACTACTTAAACCACCTTCTCTGTAGAGGGGAATTATGTTTGAATTCGCTTTTTCGTTAGGAATTTATTCTTATCTAATTTTCTTTCTTGGTATAACAGGAAGGCTTTACCCGCAAAGCGTTTTTATTGTCTCTTTCCTATACTTAGTAATTTTAATATTTCTTATTAGAAAAAGAATAAAAAAACCAAAAATACAACTAGATAAATTCGGTAAATTACTATTCGCATTATTACTTGTTCAAATATTAGTAAACTTAATAGGTGCATTAGGGCCGGAACTTTCTTTTGATGCGCTTTGGTATCATCTCACACTTCCTAAAATTTTCTTACTTAATCATTCAATTTTCTATATTCCCGGCGGACTTCTTTACTACTCGCTATTTCCTAAGTTAGGAGAAATGCTCTTCTTGGCGGCTTTATCGGTTGATGGAGAAATTTTTGCTAAATTAATTCACTTTATTTTCGGAATTTTAACAATCGTTATAACTTACAAAATTTCTAGAAAAATTTTGAACCAGAATTTTTCATTATTAGCATCTCTTATTTTCTCTTCAAATTTAGTTTTTTCTTGGGAGTCAACAACAGCCTATATAGACTTAATTAGATCATTTTTTGAAATATTGACTCTCTGGGCATTCCTTAATAAGGATACAATAAGATCAGGAATTTCCTTGGGACTTGCAATTTCCACAAAGCTTCTTTCGCTTGGATCTCTTCCAATTTTTTTAACTTTACACGTTCTTTTTAGAAGAAAGTACTTTAAAAATATAGTTGTATTTACAATACTAAGTATTCTTGTTCCGCTGCCATGGTTGATGGTTTCGTTTATTAAAACAGGAAATCCAATCTACCCATTATTTACAAATTATTATCAGACAAGTATCAATATTAGTTTTTTTCAAATTATTCCCGATACAGTACATCTACTGTTAAAAGCAGATGATCCCATATCGCCTATATATCTAATCACGATGCCCTTAATTATTTTAAGCTTTAAAAAATTTAATCAAAGTTTAAAAATCATTACAATATATTCTTTACTAGCAATATTAATTTTGTATTTAATTCCAAGAACTGGAGGTGGAAGATTTATACTACCTTATTTACCTGCTTTTTCCATTCTAGTTAGCGGAACGATTGCAGTCCTTAAATTCAATCAGTTGAAAAAACTGTTAATCATTTTGATAATTTTTATTGCCCTGGCAACTATTGGATTTAGATCCATTACAAATTATAAATATCTGAATATAATTTTGGGTAGGGAATCAAAGGGAGAATTTTTAACAAAAAATTTAAATTTTAATTTCGGAGATTTCTACGATGTAGATGGATTTTTTAAACAAAAGATAAAAGCAGAAGATAAAGTTTTGCTCTACGGATTTCATAATCTATATTATGTCAACTTTCCCTTTATACATGAGTCTTGGGTAAAGAAAGGTGACCGTTTTAAGTATATTGCCACCTCTAAAGACTCCAAACTCCCTAAGAAATTTTCTTTTTGGTCTCTTATTTATTACAATCAAACAACAGGCGTTAAAGTCTATAGTTTAAACAAAGAATGGGTTTATTAGAGTATTTAATTACTAGCATTATCATTTTTATAATTCCTGGTGAAATTCTTAGATTTGATACCCAAAGCTCAGGTTTTGTACTAACAGACATTTTAACACTCTTATTATTTTTTTACCTCTTGTTTTGCATTATTAAAGATAAAAAATTACCAAAGCTAAAATTACTTTGGCCGGGAGTATTTTTTATTGGGACACTTTCGTTATCCTTAATTTTTTCTCCTCTAAACATAACGAAAGAACAAACGTTTATATCGTTTCTTTACTTACTTAGATTCATCTCATATTTTGCAATTTATCTAAGTTTTTTTTATCTGAATAAAGACTTTATAAGAAATAAAATTTGGAAAGTACTTTTATTTTCAGTTACAACCTTTCTTATCCTTGGTTATTTACAGATTTTGCTATATCCTGATTTAAGAAATCTTGTTTATGCAGGATGGGACGAACATTTAAATAGATTTTTTGGAACCTTTTTGGACCCCAACTTCACAGGGTCTTTCCTAACCTTGTTTTTTCTTTACGTTTTATTTCTATTATTAAATAAGAAATACAATCATAAATTTCTTTGGCTGATCTTGTCAGCCTCTTTTGTAGCTATCTTTCTAACATTTTCCCGAAGTAGTTACATAATGTTAGCTTCAGGAGTTTTGGTGTTTCTTTTTCTTGCGAATAGAAAAAAAGAGATGATTGCCTTTATTATATTATTTAGTCTTTTTCTTGTAATCATTCTAAATAATAAATTATTTGGTGAAGGTACGAAGCTTTTTAGAACAGCTTCAATTTCTGCAAGACAGGTTTCCGCTAATGAGGCAATAGATACATTCAAGAAAAATCCGATAACTGGAGTTGGCTATAATTCGTATAAATTCGCATTACAAAAATATAAATCATACGAAAATAAATCAATAAAACCACGTTCAGCGTTTGGTACAGATAATTCTTTTCTTTTTATTCTCGCAACATCGGGAATAATTGGTTTTACTTCATTTCTTTATTTAGTTTTTCAAATTATGAGACTCACAGTTTATCAAAATAAGACTCAGAGTATCTATTTTTTATCATCGATTGTGGTATTAGGTATCGGAAGCCTATTTAACAATCTATTATTTTACCCCTTTATAATGATTTGGTACTTTATCCTTTTAGGCCTTACGGAGAGTAAATAACTTTAATCTTTTTCTCAACCTTATTTCCGGCATCATCTTCCGCAGCGACATTAATTTCATTTTCTCCTTCATTAAGAGAAAGAGCATAGCTAAAACTCTCTCCTTCTATAAGGGCCCAGTAACCGTTGATCGTGACCCTATTTCCTTCATCAGTTTTCCCTTTTACGATAATTTCTTTTGAAGAAACTTTTGCATCATTTGGTGGGTTTTCTATCTCAAGTTTCGGCTCTCCTTTCTTAAAAACAACTGAAATCGTATCTGAGAATTCACTTGACTTCCCATTATCTAGAGTTTTCGCTTTTATAAGATTTTCTCCTTCAGTTAATCGAATACCTAGCGAGAATTCACCAGAGCTATCTGACCTTTCTTCGAAAGTTTTTTGTCCATTAAGATATATCGCAACATTTTTTCCTGAAGCAGTTTGTCCTGAAACTTTTAAACTTGCACTATTAGTTGCTTGCGGAAGAGGATTTAAAATTGGCGGGGAGAGATATTCAGCTGTACCTTGCGTATTATTTGTGTTTTTTGCTGTTAGTTTTTCTACATTAAAACTTAAATTTGAAAGAAACGGAATTCCAAATTTGAACAATATAATTAAAATAAAAATTATTCCTAAAGAACTAAGAATTAGAGTTTTTTGGGACTTCTTTTCTAAATTTTTGTAAAATCTTGATCTTTTTGACATTATTTTTGAGCTGAGCCGACAGCAGGAATTGAACCTGCGACCTAGTGTTTACGAAACACTTGCTCTGCCTCTGAGCTATGTCGGCGCAAGATTATTTTATGCAATAGAGGGTTAAAGAGCAAGCTTGTCTTAGGTTAGGGAGTTAACTTTCTTTTGCGAGCAACTTTTAACTCAAGTAGGGAGCGACGAAGCTCTGCTTCGGCTATAGCAAAATCTTCTCTGCTTACCTTCTCATTCATCAATCTTTCAGCTCTCCTTTTAGCCTCTTCAGCTTTTGCAATTTCTATATCCTTAGATCTGACTGCATAGTCTCCTAGGATTGTTATTTTGTTTTCAAGAACTTCCATAAAACCGCCTGTAATTGCAAAATTTTCAACAGAACCATTATTCCTTATCGTTATTTCACCAGATTGTACTTGAGTTAACAATGGTACATGTTCTGGAAGTACTGTTATGTAGCCAGAAGTTGTCGGAACAGTTATCTCATCAATTTCCTCTCTTATCAAGATTTTGTCAGGAGTTAAAATCTCTAAATTTATCTTCATTGTTTCTTTTTTGTAGCCTCGTCAATTGTTCCGATAAGATAGAATGCTTGTTCAGGCAGTTTGTCGTAGCTTCCCTCCAGAATTTCTTTAAAACCTTTTACTGTATCTTCCACTTTTACGTATTTTCCCGGTGAGCCAGTAAATATCTCAGCCACAAACATAGGCTGACTTAAAAATTTCTGAATTTTTCTAGCTCTTGCAACTATAAGTTTGTCCTCATCAGACAATTCGTCTATGCCTAGTATTGCAATGATATCTTGAAGATCTTTATAGCGTTGTAAAACCTTTTGAACTCCTCGAGCTACCTGATAATGCTCCTCGCCTACGATTTCAGGGTCAAGAATTCTTGATGTGGAAGCCAGAGGATCAACAGCGGGATATATTCCCTGCTCAGCAATACTTCTTTCAAGGTTTAGAGTCGCATCCAGGTGAGCAAAAACAGATACTGGGGCTGGATCAGTATAGTCATCGGCTGGAACATATACTGCCTGTACTGATGTAATGGAACCTTTTTTCGTTGATGTAATTCTCTCTTGAAGAGCTCCCATTTCAGAAGCTAAGGTGGGTTGATATCCTACTGCGGAGGGCATTCTTCCCAAAAGAGCGGATACTTCTGAGCCTGCCTGGGCAAATCTAAAAACATTATCAATAAAAAGGAGTACATCCTCGTTTTTAATATCTCTAAAATATTCAGCCATAGTTAGTGCTGTCAATGCCACTCTTAATCTATTGGCAGGCGGTTCATTCATTTGTCCGAAGACCATGACCGTTTTGTCAATTGTTTTATTATGTGTCATTTCTTTCCAGAGATCATTACCTTCACGAGTTCGTTCTCCTACGCCCGCAAAAACCGAATGTCCTTTATGCTCAATTGCAATATTTCTAATAAGTTCTTGGATAATGACCGTTTTTCCAACACCGGCTCCTCCAAAAACTCCAATCTTCCCACCTTTAGTAAAAGGAGCAATTAAATCAATAACTTTTACCCCTGTTTCTAGAATTTGTGGTTTTGTTTCCTGTTCTGTTAATGCGGGAGGATCTTTATGAATTGGTTCTAGTTTGAGGTCCCGACTTTTACTATCAAACTTCCTTCCATCTATAGGATGTCCTAATACATTAAATATTCTTCCTAAAGTTTTCATCCCGACAGGAACTTTGATCGGAGAGTGAGTTCTCCTAACTTTCATTCCCCTTGACATTCCATCTGTTGGACCTAAAGATAATGCCTTAACCTCGTTTTCACCGGTATCGAATGCGACTTCTAATATGACCTTTTTATTCTTTTCGACCTCAACTTCTAGAGCCTCATTAATAAGAGGAGTTTCTCCTTCAGGAAAGAGAACATCAACTACAGGTCCTGCAACTCTTATAACTATTCCGTTATCTTCCTTTGCCATTAAGCGAATACACCTCCTGTTATGTCTAAAATTTCATTAGTAATCTTTTCCTGTCTTAATTTATTGTATTCCAACTTAAGTTCAGAAATAACGTCGTTTGCATTATCTGTTGCATTTTGCATAGCGAACATTCTGGCTGCCTGTTCTGATAAATAATTTTCCAGCAGCGCTTGATGAATTGACATTTCAAGGTAGTGTTTAATAAGGTAGGGGAGAAGGCTTTCTAAATTTGGTTCGAAAAGAGTGACTCCTGTCGTTTTGTTATCACTTTCATCTGAAAACTCTATTGGTAAAAGATTGTTCACGATAGGGTATTGAACAAAGAGACTTTTAAAGTTAGTAAACACTAAATTAACATTAGAAATCTTTGTGGAAAGAAAATTCTCTTCGGCAATTTTTAGAATTGGAAAAACGTTCTCAAAACTTGGAAGAATGTTTCCAAATTCAAAACTTGCTAAAATTTCTTTTCCATATCTTTGAGCAATAATTTCCGCCTTTTTGCCAACTGTAAGAAAAGAATAATCTTTAGATTCTTTTGTAAGCTCGTTTATAAACCTTGCAAGATTAGTGACCAAGCCACCGCACAGACCTTTATCAGGAGAGATAAGGACAAAAAGAGTTTTACCGGTCGTTTTACTTTTCAAATATTCGTTTTTTTGATCGCTATCAACTTTTTGTGCTAAATTACTTGAGATCATTGATAGTTTTTCAACATACGGTCGAGACGATAAAGCGTTCTCTTGCGCTTTTTTAAGTTTTGATGCAGATATCATCTGCATGGCCCTTGTCGTTTTAGAAACATTTTGAGCCGTTGATATTCTTCTTTTTATTGACAGTAAGTTTGCCATTACTTAAAAATCTTTTTAAACTCAGATACTGCTTTTTCCATCCTCTTTATTATTTCTTCTGAAGGTTTTTCTCCTATTAATAAAAAATCCAATATTTTGGGTTCGCTTCTCTTAACGAACTCATGAAACTCTCTTTCAAAGCTTTGCAGCTTCTCAATAGGAGTATCATCTAGATGTCCGTTTGTAACAAGCCATATGCTTAATATTTCAAGACTTTCTGGAAGCGGGTTATATTGTCCCTGCTTCAAAATTTCTGAAGTTCTTTTTCCACGTTCTAAAAGCTTTGCTGTTTCGGGATCTAATTCGCTCCCAAACTGAGAAAAAGCAGCAAGCTCCCGGTATTGAGCAAGTTCAAGTTTCAATTTACCAGCGACAGATTTCATTGCTTGAGTTTGTGCAGATCCGCCCACTCTCGACACAGAAGTTCCGATATTTATTGCAGGTCTTTGCCCAGCGTTAAATAAATCTGATTGAAGAAATATTTGGCCGTCTGTGATTGAAATAACATTTGTCGGAATGTAAGCTGAAATATCATTGGCCTGGGTTTCTATTATTGGCAGTGCAGTGATGGATCCACCACCATTGTCACCATTGAGTTTTACAGCTCTTTCTAAGAGTCTCGAGTGTAGATAAAAAATATCGCCAGGATATGCCTCACGCCCGGCTGGTCTTCTTAAAACTAAAGATAACTGTCGGTATGCCCAAGCGTGTTTGGTAAGATCGTCATAAACTATAAGAATATCCTCACCCTTTTCTAAAAAATATTCTGCGATTGCGCAACCGGCATATGGTGCTATATATTGAAGCGTAGCAGGGAAGGATGATGGAGCGCTGACAATAATAGAAAAAGAAAGAGCCCCTTCTTCTTCGAGTTTTCCGATTACTCTTGCAATATTGCTTTGTTTTTGACCAATTGCCACGTAAATACAAATAACAGGCTTCTTGCCGGTTTTATTTCGTTGATTTATAATCGTGTCGATTGCGATAGCCGTTTTTCCAAGACCTCTATCTCCGATAATTAATTCTCTTTGCCCTCTTCCTATGGGAATAAGAGCATCGATCGCTTTAATGCCTGTTTTAAGAGGAGTATTTACAGGTTCCCTTTCTATTACTCCTGGCGCAATTTTTTCAAGCGGCATTAGTTTATTTTTTTTGATCTTTGATTTGCCGTCCTGAGGTTCTCCGAGGGGATTTACAACTCTTCCCAATAATTCTTCAGAAACGTTTACACTGAGTAAATTGCCAGTTCTTTTTACCTTATTTCCTTCCTTTATTTTTTCACCTTTACTGAATAGAATTATTGAAACGAAATCCTGATCTAAATTAAGAATTACTCCTCGATCACCGGTTTCAAACTCAACAATTTCGCCCATTACTGCCTGAGATAAGCCGGACGCTCTTACCACACCGTCAGTATTAGTTTCAACAGTTCCAATATTTTGAACTTTAGGAGAAATCTCAAAGCTAGATAAATTCTGCTCGAGCTTCTTTATTATTTCTTCTGCTTCTGTCATAGAGTTTGATTATTTATTAATTCGTCAAAAATTCCTTTTAACGAAAATTCATAAATTTTATCATTATCAATTATTTTTATTCCCCCAATTAGTGTTTTATCTTCTTGAAATACAATATTTTTTTTGGGAAATATTTTTTCATAATGTTTTCTAATCTTTATTATTTCTTTTGGATCTGATTGAGAAATCACAATAATTAATTTATTTTTTTGCTCATATCTCTTAAGAAATTTTATGTACTCTTTAAGTAATCTCTTAGAAAGAATTCTTGAGATCTTTTGAACTTTTACTTCATCCAATCTGCCTTTTGTATAACTCAAACATACGAGTTTCTCTATCTGTTTTCTGTTCATATTCTTTTTGATATTTTCTGAATAGCTCTCTTCATTATTTCATCTTGTTCTTTCTTATTAAGTAAGGAGGGAATTGTTTTCTCAAGGACTGAAATCGCAATTTTCAAGATGTTATCAGATAATTTTTTTTCAGTTTCGAGAGTTTTTCTTTCAATTTCATGATTAGCATCCAAAAGCATTTTTTCAATCCTTTCTTTTGTTTTTTCTTCCAGGTCCTTTTTTAATTCGCTTGATTGTTCTTTGGCATTTTTTATAATTTTTTCGGCTTGAATTGAGGCTTTTGATAATATTTTTTGTTCTTCTTCTTTTGCTTTTTGCAAAAAAAGATTGCCTTCTTCTGCAGATTGCAACCCTTTCTTAATTTCTTCTTCGCGCTTTTTTAAAACATCTAAAATTTGCTTGTAAAAAAATTTCTTTAAAAGATAAAGAATAATTAAGAAGTTAATAATTTGAGCTATTAAGAGAACAGGATTAACTCCAAATTGTTTGAAAATTTCCATAAGTAAAGTTTTACCCTATGAAAGCAAGGATTAGGGAGTAAATAGCTATAGCTTCGGCGAAAGCCATTCCTAAAAGCATTGCAGGTAAAACCTTACCGGAAGCTTCTGGATTTCTACCAATTGCCTCCATTGCTTTAGCTCCAATAAATCCTACTCCTAATGCAGGGCCAAATCCGCCAATTGCGATAATCAAACCTCCCGTAACGCTGAATTCCACTAATGGCTCACCTCCTCTTTTGCCTCTTCATGATGAGGCGTTGTCAATATAACCATAAATGCAAGTGTTAACATTGAAAAAACTAGAGCCTGAACGGCTCCTACTATAAACTCTAATCCTAAAAAGGGAAGTGGGAACAGGAAAGAAAAAATTCCTGACACTGTTTCTAACACTACCTCTCCTGCAAATATATTACCAAATAAACGAAAGGAAAGCGATATGATCTTCGTAATCTCTGAAACAATTTCTAAGGCTCCCACAAAAAGAAGAATTGGATTAAGAGAAATAAATCTACTTATATATTCTTTAACCCCAAGAGTTTTTATGCTCATAATGTGCGTTGCGGCAAGGGACACCAAAGCGAGAGCCAGAGTTGTATTTAAATCGGTTGTCGCACTTCTTAAAAAGGGAATTACGTGGCCATGTCCCTTTTCAAGGCCAATTGTTGTCATGCCGGGAATGAGTCCACTCCAGTTTGCAAGTAAAATAAAAATAAAGAAAGTAATAAAATATGGAAAGATTTGAGGCGTCCTATCTCCGGCAATCGACTTAGTAAAATTATATAAGCCGCCAATAACAAATTCAGCCCCATTTTGCAAAAAGCCCGGAATGATTTTTATGTTCCGGGTTAAGACAAAGGCTAAAGCTAAAATGATTATATCTATTAATAAGGTATTAAGGAGCGTATTTGTTATTGGGAGCGGACCGAGTGAAAAAAAGATATAGGGCTGAAACTCCATCGCATACCATATTTTAAGGCTAAATTAGAGTTACGTCAAGAAGAAGAATCAAAAGCCAAAAGTGTTTCAGCTATTATAATTGGTCTTTCATTTTTTGTATCGATATGTCCTTCGAGTATAATAACTTGATCTTTTAAAATTAAACCTTTATATTTCTCAAATATTTTTGGGAAAATAATACATTCAATTTGAACGCCTTGCTCATCACCAATTGTTATGAACGCCATTTCACTTCCAGTCCTTTTAGTAAAAATTCTCCGCATATTTTCTATAATTCCGCCTATTTTTACTCTTTGCCCTTCTTTTTCTTCAGTAAGCGTCTCAAGCCCATGGCTGACTTTAGATCTAATTGCTAATAAATTTTCTAGCTGGGGATGGGAGGTTAAATAAAAACCTAAAAACTCTCTTTCGAATGATAGTTTTTCATCCTCAGAAAAATCTTCTACAGCTTCTTTATCCTGTTTCGGTTCATTTAGGTCGGATTCATTTGAAAAAAGAGATGTTTGACCTTCTTTTTGCTCTTTTTTTCTTTTTGTAGACTTATCGATTATTTCTAGATAAGAAATTAAAAGGGCAGCTCTATTTCCAAATGAGTCCATAGCCCCCGCTTTTATTAGACTTTCTATGGTTTTTTTATTTATGGTACTTAGATCCACCCTTGAAACAAAATCTTCAAAGCTTTTAAAATTACCAGTTTTTCTATTTTCTAGAATATTTTTTATGGCCGCTTCTCCAATATTTTTAATCGCAGAAAGACCAAATCTAATATCTTTATTATTTTCGATTGTAAAATCATTAAAAGACTTATTAACCTCTGGCGGAAGAACTTTAATTCCCAGTCTTTTACATTCAGCAACTGCTTGGGCTATTTTTTCATTCTTTACAGGACCAGTAGTTCCTCTAGACTCAGCGGTTAAAAGTGCGCTCATAAATTCAACAGGAAAATGGGCCTTAAGATAGGCAGTTCTAAAAGCAATTGTTGCATAACAGGCTGCATGAGCTTTGTTAAACCCATATCCTGCGAAAGGAGCAATCAAATCGTATATTTTTTCGGCTTTATCATAGGTCATCCCATTATCTACGCAACCTTTTATAAATTGTTCTTTTTGTTTTTTCATTTCAGAAGGAATCTTTTTACCCATAGCTTTTCTAAACTTATCTGCGTCAAGCCACGAGTAACCAGCTATTGCAATAGTTGTAAGAAGTACATCGTCCTGAAAAGTGAGAATCCCATAGGATTGAGCCAAAATATCTTTAAGCCTGGGATCAGGATACTTAATAAGGTTAGGATTTCTCTTTCTGGCTATGAAGTCTGGTATGTTAGCCATTGGCCCAGGCCTATAAAGAGCGACCATTGCCATTAAGTCAAAGATTGAAGAAGGCTTTAACTCTTTTATATAGCGACGCATTCCGGGAGATTCAAGCTGAAATATGCCTGTAGTTTCTGCTTCAGATAAAAGCTTATATGTTTCCTTATCATCTAGTGGTAATTTGGACAATTCGATCACTATATTCCTATCTTCTTTAATAAATTTTAATGTTTCTTCAATAATGGTTAAGTTTCTAAGCCCGAGAAAGTCCATCTTTAATAAACCTACTCCATCGTAGTCAGCTCCTATTGTGTACATGTCATACTGAGTTATTATTTTTTCTCCATTAGTTTCTTTTTGAAGCGGAGTGTATTCAGTAAGAGGCTTATCCGCTATGACCACTCCTGCTGCGTGCGTTGAGGCATGCCTCACTACTCCTTCAATTTTTCTAGCTAAATCTAGAAGTCTTTTGGTTTCGTTTTCGGTAGTATAAGCAATTCTAAGATCTGGACTTTGTTCTAATGCGTTCTCAATTGTCATAGCGTGTCCCTGCCACCCAGGAGGAATCATTTTGGAAATCCTGTCAGGAGTTGAATACGGGTAGCCAAGGACTCGTCCAGTGTCTCTAACCGACCCTCTTGCTTCCATGGTGCCAAATGTTATTATTTGAGCTACTTTATCTCTGCCATATTTATCTGTTACATATTTGATTACCTCGTCGCGTCGGGTATCGGCAAAATCCAAATCGATATCCGGTGCGGATGGGCGTTGAGGATTTAAAAATCTTTCAAAGGGAAGATTAAAATAGAAAGGGTCTATATCTGTTATGCCAAGAGCGTATGAAACAACAGATCCGGCAGCCGAACCACGTCCAGGGCCAACAGAAATATTTTGCTTCTTGGCCCAATTGACAAAATCAGCCACAATTAGAAAATAAGTTTCATATTTTTTATCTAAAATAACAGACAATTCGTACTTTGCCCTTTCTTTTATTTCGCTCGTTATTTTTTCATACCTAAAACTCAACCCCTTTTTTACCTGATCTTTCAAATAATCCGCTGCGTTTTTTTCTGTAGGTACCTCAAAATTTGGAAGAATCCATTTACCTAAACTAATCTCCAGATTACACATATCTGCAATTTTTAGAGTATTTTCTATCGCTTCGGGATTTTGAATGAAAAGACCAATCATTTCCTCAGGAGATTTGATGTAAAAATCTGGAGAATCTACCATGCTGAGCTTTCTGTTAGGAGTTTCCAAGGTGGTTTGAGTTTGTATACAGAGTAAAACTTCCTGCGCTTCTGCGTCGGCCCCTGAAACATAATGGTTATCATTTGTAGCAACTAGTGGTATTCCAGTTTCTTTAGAAAGAGCGATTAATTTTTCATTTAACCTGTCCTGATCTTTTACGTTTAAATGTTTCTGAATTTCTAAATAAAAATGGTTTTCTCCAAAAATTTCTGAGAGAAGCTTCGCTCTTTTTTTTGCAGTTTCTTCCTGTCCAGAAAGCAGTGGTTCAGAGATATATCCTTTTACACAGGAGGATAGACATATTAATCCTTCATGGTATTCTCTTAGTAATTCTATGTCGCTTCTTGGTTTGTAGTAATAGCCTTCAAGGTTTGAAACCGAAATTATTTTCATGAGGTTTTTATATCCGGCTTCATTTTTAGCAAGAAGAATTAGATGATTTGACTCCGTATCAATGCCAGCTTCTTTGTCATGCCGCGTTCTTTTGCTTATATATATCTCGCTACCAATAATTGGTTTTATCTCCGCTTCTTTGCAGGCTTTATAAAATTTAATTGCACCATGCATATTTCCATGATCTGTGATTGCAAGGGAGCTCATGCCTAATTCTTTTGTGCGCTTAATCATTAGATCTATTTTTGAGAGGCCGTCTAGAAGCGAATATTCGCTATGGTTGTGAAGGTGTACAAAATCTGTCATTACCTTAATTTCGCGAGTAAACTCGCCTTAATTTTTGATGCGTCTACTTTTTGTGGGAACTTACGCATCACTTGTCCCACCAAAAACATTATAGCGTTTTCTTTACCAGTTTTATAGTCCTCAACAGCTTTTGGATTACTTGTTATTGTTTCATCAATTATCTTGCTTAATTCAGTTTCTTCAATATCTGACACCGAAGAAGACTTGATAATTTGTTGAATCAACTCAGCCGGAAGAACCTTCTTGATGTCAGTTTTCTTGTTGATTATGTACGTTGCAATTTTATTTGGCGATATATTGAAGTTCTTCCCGTCTACAATTGCTTTTTCAAAATAGTCTGCAAGCTCCTTTTCTCTTGTTAGAATTTCTGAGTCCATATCACGAATAGAATATTCTTTTTTAAATCTTTTCATTTTTTGATAGGGGAGTTCCGGCAAAGAATTTCTTAGAAGATTGATGTATGACTTTTCCCAGTGAAAAGGTGGAATATCTGGTTCTGGAAAATATCTGTAATCGGACGCTTCTTCCTTTACTCTTTGACTAATCGTAGACATTGTTTTTTCCGAAAAACCTCTTGTTTCCTGGCTCGGAGTTTTTCCTTTTTCCAGTAACTCCGCCTGCCTCTTAATCTCATACTTAATAGCTCTTTCTACGAATTTAAAAGAATTAATATTTTTTACTTCTACTTTATATTTTGGTAGATCAACTGACCCCTGTCTCTTTAGCGATATATTTGGTTCAAGTCTCATGTCTCCTCGCTCCATATTTGCGTCCGATGCTTCCAGATAACGGACAATTTGCTGAAGCTTTTGAAGATATTCTTTTACCTCTTCTGCATTTTCAAAATCCGGCTTTGTTACTATTTCAACAAGCGGTACTCCCGAGCGGTTAAAATCAATTAAGGAATAGTCATTTTCATGGATCAATTTACCCGTGTCTTCTTCCATATGAACTCGGGTTATCCCGATCTTTTTACCACTCGATAGAGTAATTGATCCATTAAGGCAGAACGGTTGATCATACTGACTTATTTGATATCCCTTCGGAAGGTCAGGATAAAAATAATTTTTACGATCAAATTTTGAGTTTAACGGTATATCACAATTGAGCGCAAGGCCTATCTTTATGCACCACTCAATAGCTTTTTTATTAGGGTAGGGAAGTGTTCCTGGAAGACCGAGGCATACAGGGCAAGTATGAGTGTTTGGTTTTTTTCCGAAATAATCAGCCGAACAACG
>Ga0209210_1000912_pt1 | contig 27199 bp, 25 predicted proteins | sample RifGroA1_FD_183991 | JGI IMG/M metagenome (GOLD analysis project Ga0209210, IMG submission 183991) | Contaminated groundwater microbial communities from Rifle, Colorado, USA - Rifle Groundwater A1 (SPAdes) (version 2) | ecosystem: Environmental > Aquatic > Deep subsurface > Groundwater >...
ATGGTAGTTGAACCAGTAAATCCTCAGCCTATAAATTCTGAGCCTGTTGTATTTACACCAATGTCTGCGCCTGCTAATAATCCAACACCCTCAACTACAGTTTCAGAAAACACAATCAAAGAACCACCAATTACCGATTATAATCAAAGTCCTCCGCAACCGCCAACCAATACTACAGAAAATTTTCAAACCAATGACGTGGGTTTTGTAGCCACTAATAATGAACCGGTAATTTCTACTCCACAAGCCAGCAGTGGTTCATCTACACCTAAAAAATCTATTAAAACTGCTTTGATTATCGGGATTATCCTTTTATTATCTATTGCCATTCCTGCTACAGTTTATTTAACTCAAAAATCACAGGAAAATAGATCAAAGGCTCAAGTTGTTACAGATTATCCATGTTATTACTATAGCGGCAAGTGTGTACCAAACGATAATATTTGCAATCCACCGGATCTTATAAATTGGAACTGTGATCCAGAAAATACATTAAAATGTGTTGGACAATCAGCAATTTGTCAGGCACCAATTACCTCTTGTATACCTTATGCTGATTGTTCTGAATATGCTGCAGGTACAACCTGTACCTTACAATGCACAAGAGGATATATAAATTGGACTTGTAAAGATAAGGGAGGTAAACCTTTATGGCAACCTACATATCCAAACGCCAATGAATGTCCCGGTCAATGTCCATGGACTGTGCCTTCAGGAGCAGTATGTTGTCCTGATAGTGTAGATGGATGTAATAATATCGGAGAAAAACAATGTTTTTCCGATCCCTGGATCTCTGAATGTACAGAATGGCCATCAGCAGGACAGTGCGCATATGCGGGTTATTGGAAATGGTTGGAAAACGTTGAAGTTTGCCCGTCTCCCAATCCTACACCTCCTCCCGGATCATCTCCAGGTCCATCTGCAACACCCACATTAGGTGCTCAATGTAGCGCTGTAAGAATTTATCGGGTAATTGATCCGATAACAAGCGCTGCATCATGGACAGAACTTACGTCTGCTCAATTGCCCGCTCTTAAAACCGGTGATACTGTTTATATAACTACCATGGGAAGTGCAACTAATGATACTTTGGATAAAGCCCGCATCAGAGTAAATAAAACCACTTGGAGCGTTGATGATGAAACTTCAAGTACTAAACCTGGATCTCAAGAGTTCTATATTATTTACATAATTCCAGCTGGCGTTACCAGTTTTACGTTTGAATCAGAAGTACACGCAGTTACACAAAATAATTGGTTTTAGAAAATTTTAGACATAATGTCATTCTGGAGCGATCCCGATAATCATTAATTATTCAAAGAAAATCGGGAGAAGCGATAGAATCTATTTTAAATAAGAAGATGCTATCGTTCACGATTGCGATCGGGATTCCAGCATGACAGGATAAAAGAATAATTATATGAGAAAAACCTGGCCATTTTGGATCATTGGACTGATAAGTGTAATTTTGGGAGTTTTAGCGGTATTTACCGCTATGAAACTGCGGGAAGAAAAACCAATTGCCCCGTCAGTACCTCAAACCAAACCTCAAGCAATTGGAGGTAATCCTGTTCCAGCATGTATTGTATCTTTCACACTATCCTTAGCAACTCCATCACCTGTCCCCTCATCTACACCAGGAACTTCACCATCGCCAACGCCATCAGGTACACCTGGCCCTACCCCAACTGCGACACCCGGTTCATCACCAGCACCCACTCCAACTCCTGCATTATGTAATTCATCATGTACAACCAATAGTCAATGCGCGTCAGATCAAACCTGTTATATTCCATCAGGACAAAGTTCAGGTAACTGCAGAAATCCCAACTGTAAATTAGCCACAAATTGTTCCTGCTCCTGCAATTCTCCATGTGTGTCAGGAGATCAATGTACCAGTGACACCAATTGTTATGTACCATCCGGAACCAGTGGTAATTGTAGAAATGACAGTTGTCAGACACAAAGCAACTGTTCTTGCGTAACACCTACACCAACTCCAGGTAGTACACCAGCGCCAACTACCACACCCAAGGCTTCGCCGATAACCCAAGTTCCCACAACAGGCACCAGCTGGCCAACATTATTTATTATGTTCGGGGGTGCATTGTTACTGCTGGTAGGATTAGCTATTTAAGTAAATTATTTATTCGTATAACCTTTCGCACGTTGTTAAATTATCCACAACACAAGTAATATATTTTCTGATTTTGTCATAATTACCGTGTTTAGGAACTAAAACCCACAAATTTTCATATTGATATGTCGGAGGATTTATAAGTAGTCCCAATTGTTTTTTTTGCGGCTGATCCCAGGAAATTCCATAAGAACGGATATCTGGCATTTTAGCAGTTAAATTTCTTGCCAAAACTAATTCTTCACCCCATAACATATCAGTCAACAATGATTTATTTGCCAATTTCATAATATTTACTAATTTTTTAACATCAAATATTGATTGTCTGGATAAAATTTTATTTTTTAAAGCTACCATTACCGTTTCCTGTCTTTTTCCTCTTGAAAAATCAGTTCCTGCATCTCCTACAGCATGTCTGCTTCTGACATATTTTAAAGCGCGTGCTCCATCCATATGCTCAGTGCCTTTAGTAAATATGATGCTTTCATACCGACATTTATATTCAATATCTCCATTACATAAATCATTTTCGGCACCGGCAATGGGATACATATCATCTATAAAAGTTTCTTCAATGGGAACATCAATTCCTCCAACATTGTCAACTAAACTTACAAAACCGGAAAAATCAATTATCACTCCGTAATGAATTGGTAATCCGACAACTTCTTCAACTGCGGCTTTTGCCAAAATAAAACCTGCAGTTTTTTGTTTTGCCTCACCAATTCTGTATGCAGCATTTATTTTATCTTTAAAAGATGCTACCCAAATATCTCTGGGAATTGAGATTAAGACTAAATCTTTATCAGTAAAATCAATGCTCGCCACCATCATGGTATCAGTCAAATCACCGCCCTCATGAGAACTCCCGCCAATACCGGCAAGCAAGATATTAGTCCTGTTTGAATTTTGTTTAAGAACAGAAGGATTAACAGTTAAAACCTGCCAAAGAACTTGAGGCGTCAATTTTTGCTTGACTACAAATTGAAACAATTTTATTCCGCCAAAAATCACCAGGATAATCGTAAAAAATATCAATCCCAGTTTGGCAGAAGGCAAAATTTTTTGCAGTTTTCTTCGAAACATTATTTAGCGTTAGCTATTATACCGATAAATTTTTTAGGATCAAGACTCGCACCGCCAGGTAAAACACCAGAAATATCTTCTTGGTTAACATACGAAGAAACATTTTCACTCGTTACGCTACCTCCATAAATCACTGCTAATTGTTTGTGTGCATGTGCTTTGATATTTTTAGCGACTTGGTTAGCATTTTCGGCTGTTTCAGGCTTACCTGTACCAATTGCCCAAACAGGTTCATAAGCCACAATATTACATTCTTTGGGAAAACTCATCTTATCATCTTGAATGCAATAAATCGGCTCAATACCTGCTTTAATTGCCTGCTCAACCTCAGCTTTAAGTTCATCATCTTTTTCACCGAAATATTTGCGTCTTTCAGAGTGACCGATAATTGAATATTTTACCAAACCTTTGAGCATATTAGCAGAATTTTCAGCAGTATAAGGACCTGACGGAAATGGTGATAAATCTTGTACTCCTAAAGACATGGGAATATCACTTAATTCAATTAATGATTTGATGGTGGTTAAATGAATAAAAGAAGGGCATAAAATAATTTTTAAATTCTGGGTATTAGGCGGGTTTTTCTTCCACAGATATGAAAAATCCTGCCACCAGGCAACTGCTTCATCAATAGTTTTATTGCTTTTCCAATTACCAATGATATAAAAGGGCTGGTTTTTATTCATATAAAAACATTGTAGCAAAGATAATTTCTATTTGCGAACAATTAATAAATTAAATATCAAAAATTAGATAGCAAAATACATATTAAAAATTAAAAATATTTCTGTTAAAGTATATTAACTCTTAGAATGTTTTGTGTACCTGCCTGCGCAAGCAGGGATTTCATTTTTGTTTCATTTAAGACGAGCAATATGAAATTTTTTAATTAAAAAATATTATGTTGCAAGATTTAAATCCAGCTCAACAAAAAGCAGTCGCCTATATTACCGGACCGGAATTAATTTTGGCTGGTGCGGGTTCTGGTAAAACCCGTGTCTTAACTTATAAAGTAGTTTACTTGATCAAAGAAAAACATATTTCACCTGATCAAATTTTGATGGTAACGTTTACCAACAAAGCAGCCGGTGAAATGCGAGAACGCATAAAGAAATTATTAACTAATAACTATGAACTACGAACTTCGAACTACGAACTGCCATTTGCCGGAACTTATCATTCCCTGTGTGCAAAAATTTTACGCAAAGATGGTAAATATATCGGTATTCCTCCTAGTTTTTTGATTTATGACAGTGCCGATCAAAAAGAGGCTGTCAAAGAAGTAATGACATCTTTGGATATTTCCCAAAAATATTTTTCTCCTAATGCGATTTTGGGAACAATATCGCAAGCTAAAAATGAATTAATCAGTCCTTTGGAATATTTAAATATTGGCAGGGGCAGATTTCAAGAAGCAGTGGCACAAATTTACTTAAGTTACCAAAAATTATTGCGCGAAAATATGGCATTGGACTTTGACGATTTGCTGATGATGGCTGTAAATTTATTCAAAGAAGCACCATCTATATTGGAACAATATGCCCAAAAATATCAATATATACTGGTTGACGAATATCAGGATACCAATACCGCCCAATACACGCTGACTAAATTACTTTCCAAACAATCACATCACTTATGTGTAGTCGGAGATGCCAGTCAATCAATTTACGCCTGGCGGGGAGCTAATTTTCAAAATGTAGTTAATTTTCAAAAAGATTTTAAAAATTGTAAAACTTTTTATTTGGAGCAAAATTATCGTTCTACACAAAATATTTTAGGGGCGGCCTATGAAGTAATTTCTAGAAATATCACTCACCCGGTTTTAAAACTCTGGACCAAAAACATTGAGGGAGAAAAAATAAATACGTTCTCTGCAAAAAATGAACATGATGAAGCTGAATTTATTTTATCAGAAATTGAAATTAATCGATTACTTTTCTCTGATGTTGCAGTGCTTTATCGCACTAATGCGCAATCCAGAGTCATTGAAGAGGTTTTTTTGCATGCAGGTATTCCCTATGTTTTGATCGGTGGAGTCAGGTTTTATGATCGCAAAGAAATCAAAGATGTGCTTTCATATTTGAAATTATTAATCAGTCCTAAAGATAGTGTGGCAAATAAACGGATTGAAAAAATTGGTAAAAAAAGAGCTCAGGACTTTCGGGAATTACAACCAAAAATTGATGTTCATGCTACAACTTTTGATATTTTAAATGATGTTTTAAAAACTACTAAATACATGGACTTTTTTGATCCTAAAAACGAAGAGGATTTGATGCGGATAGAAAATATCAAAGAATTAAAAAGCGTTGCTAAAGAATTTACTAACTTAGTGGATTTTTTGGAAAATGTGTCTCTAGTTGAAGCTGAATATATGTCCAAAGATCAAAAAAAAATAAATAACGGTAAAAAAAATGCAGTGACTTTGATGACCATGCATGCAGCCAAAGGTTTAGAATTTCCGGTGGTTTTTATGATCGGCATGGAAGAAGGACTGTTTCCGCATAGCCGCGCACTCTTGGATAATAGCGAATTGGAAGAAGAGAGAAGACTTTGTTATGTCGGTATTACCCGGGCAAAAGATAAGTTATATTTAACATTTGCCAGACGCCGTTTATATTTTGGCAATACTACCAGTAATTTTGTATCCCGCTTTATCACGGAAATATCTGAGGATTTGATTAAAAATTTAGAAAGCTAAAATAATAATTTATTTTATACCGATCTTCTCCGAATTTGCAAAATTTTTGAAAAATTTTGCTCTAATAAGATAATCGTGTATATACTCGATGCATTTTTCAAATGCTATCGGTATAAAATTGGTTTAGGGGTTGTCTTTATTGTCGTAGTAGCTGCATTGGTTTCTTTGGGAGTGGTTGAGGTTTTTGGCATCAAGGCTAAAAGCAAAGTGCCGACAACTGCTCCAACAGATAAAATCATTTCCAGCGCAATCAATACTCTTACCCACTTGCTTTTAGGATATTTAAATGAAAAAATATCCGGAACCAATCTTTCATCAACAGGCAACCAACTATTTTTCTGCGTCATTAATTTTAAATGTAGCACTTTTTAAAAACGATTTCCACTATTAGACATAGACATAATTTATTACAAATAAAGTATAATAAATTTATGTTGATTCGGGAACTCAATAAGGAAGATAAAACCGCATACGAAAACATTGCAACTCACCCATTACAATCATGGGCTTGGGGAAATTTTCGTCAAAAAACCGGTGTAGAAGTGGTTAGAATAGGAAATTTTGAAGGCGAAAAATTACTATCCGGATTTCAACTTACATTTCACCAGTTACCAAAACTACCATATTCCATCGGATATTTTCCCAAAGGGAAATTGCCCGACAAACAAATGATTGACAGTCTTATTCATATAGGTCTTGAAAAAAATGCAATTTTTATAAAATTGGAGCCTAACGTAATTAGATCTAATAACAATTATAAATTCTCAATTATCAATTATAAATTATTACCTTCTCCCAAGCCTTTATTTACCAAATATACTTTTTTAATTGATCTAACAAAAACTGAAGAAGAATTGTTAGCTAATATGCATCCTAAAACTAGATATAATGTCAGACTTGCTCAAAAACGTGGAGTCACAATTGCCGAAGAGAATACTGATCAAGCATTTTCCAGATATTTAGAATTAACTCATGAAACAACTTCTCGTCAAGGATTTTACGCTCATGATGATAATTATCATCAACAAATGTGGCAAATGATGAGAGAAAATAATATAGCTCATTTATTCACTGCCCGTTTTCAGGGAAAAATTTTAGTTACCTGGATTTTATTTTTGTATAAAAATATTTTGTATTATCCATATGGCGCATCTTCTTCAGAATTTAAAGAAGTGATGGCTTCAAATTTAATGATGTGGGAAGCTATGCGTTGGGGTAAAAAACAGGGCGCAACTATTTTTGATTTATGGGGAACTCCAGGTCCCGATCCTAAAATAACCGATGACTACTATGGTTTCCATAAATTTAAATTAGGCTATGCACCTAAACTGGTAGAATTTATCGGCACTTATGATTTGATTTTAAAACAACCACATTATTCGCTGTTTAATATCGCAGATAAACTCCGCTGGAGTTTGTTAAAATTAAAAACCAAAATTAATTTCTAAAACAACCCTTGAGGTATTTTTTGAAATTTTTTATCTTCTAATCAACCCTTGAAATGATTTATAATGCCATTGAAGTGTTTTTCTAAATTTTTCTTACGAGTAATTAAAGTGCGGAGACGGCCAACTGGTCCGAGGTTCCACCTGATAATTATGAAGTTAGAAAAATAGAAAAACCCCTGCCTGCCGGCAGGCAGGTTCACGGGTTTCCTTTCCCTGCCTGCGCAGGCAGGTTTGCTTACTTTCTTCCCAACAAGCAAGAAAGTAGAAAGAAAAAATATGCAAGACATACATCAATCTTCAACATATGCTCAGTTCATGAATAAAATTGGGTGGAATGTGGAAAATATTGATGGGGTAAATATTTTTATTAAAAAACTTCCATTATTACCTGCAGTTATGAAATTGCAAAGATCTGATAAATTGCCTCAGTTAAATAAACTAAAACTATTAATGCAAAAATATCATAGCCATTCAATTTCCGTCGAGCCTAATGTCATTGCGAGGAGTCCAAAGGACGACGTGGCAATCTCTAATTTAAAATCATTGACGTCTCCATTTTTACCTACAAAAACAATTTTTATTGATTTACTTCCTGATGAGTCAGAAATATTTAATAAATTTTCAGGAGCTAAAAGAAAAGCAGTTAGACGGGCGCAAAATTTGGGTGTTGAAATATTTCACTCTAATAACATTGAAGATTTTATTAAACTTAAAGGTTCATCAGCCGGATTTTTGGGATTTTTAACTACACAAACTCTTAAACCAATATGGAAAACTTTTGCACCAAATAATGCTTTTATATTATTGGCAAAGATAAACATTGCTCATTATTCTTCGAATTCGGTTTTACCGAATGAGAAGTTATTAAAGATTAGTTCTCGTTCTGCAAAGCAGGACTCGAACAATAAATTTATCGCCGGAGTCTTAATTCTCATCTGGCAAAATACTGCTTATTATTGGATGGCAGCCGCGTCAAACGCGGGCAAACAAAATTTTGCACCAACTCTTCTGATTTGGGAAAGTTTAAAAAAGGCAAAAAAAATGAATTGCACAAATTTTGATTTTGAAGGTATATATGACGAACGTTACGAAAAATTAAATAAAGAATGGTTAGGATTTTCCAAATTCAAATCCGGTTTTGGAGGTAAAGAAATTTATTTCCCCCAATCATTCAAAATAAATTTATAATTAATAACCCCTGAAGTATTTTTTGTAATTTTTCTTATTCTTTATAAAGGCGAGTAATATGAAATTTTCGCAGTTCGCATTGTCAGGAGGGCCGATTACTTTATTTAATAGTGTAATGCTTCATCCCGATCGAGTTGCGGAACAAGAAAATTTTGTATACGAGCTTTTATAAAACTCATGCAAAGAAAGTAATAGTTAGATTCCACACCACAATACATATTCACAATTTTCGCAAAATTTATGACCTGAGCATTTATAGTCTGAATCACTAATCTCTTGAGCAATTTTGATTAAATTTTCTTTTTCTGTATTTAATTGATCCTGAGTTCTAACTGTAGAAACTTTTTCCTGGGTATCAAAATAATAAAAAGATAATTTGATTTGTTCAGGTTTTTTTGCAAAAGGAAGATGAGGAATTTCTGTTGCTGCCAAAGCGTAAATTGACATCTGTAAATCTTTATCCACTTCCCGCTTCGATGGTACCCGACCGGTTTTATAATCTATGATTTCAATTATTCCTTTTCCCAAATCATCTACCCGATCAATTTTTCCACCGATTTTGAGAAATTTATTGTTCGAGTCCTGCTTTGCAGAACGAGAACTAATCTTTAATAACTTCTCATTCGGTAAAACCGAATTCGAAGAATAACTAATCGGAAACATAAATTTTTCCTCCAATAATAAAACTTTTGTTTTTGGATCAAATTCTTTTTTAAAATATTGCCATAAATATTTTTTACCCCTGGCTTTCATTAAATTTTCATAACTTTTATTTCCATATCCCTCTCTAATCCAATTTTTTTCCAATAATTGCTCAAGCGTTTCGTGATTTATTTTTATTTTTTGTCTGACGATTTCATAAATATTTTTGAGAGTTGCATGCATAGAACTTCCAAATGATAAAGCAGGGGAGGGGGGAGTGGGAATTTTTAAAATATATCTTAATTTATAATGTAAGGGGCAAGTTTTAAATGCTTCAATTTGGGAAAATGATAAATAATTAATGGTTCGGCTTCGCTCACCATGAATATGTAATTTATCCTGAGTCCTTCGACTTTGCTCAGGATTTAAGGATTTCCCCCAATCCAACAAAGATAATTGATTTATTGTTTTAGGATTTTTTTCAAAAGAAAAATTTTTGTCTAATGCCTCACTTACAAACGGAGAAATTTTTTTTTCACGTTTCCCCTCTCCATAATAATTTGCAGCTGTTAAATATAATAAATCCCTAGCCCTGGTCATACCTACATAAAACAGTCTGCGCTCTTCTTCTAAATGAAAATCTCCAATTGGCAATACTTCCTTTATCAATTCTTCGGGAATTGGTATTTGTTCATGTCTTTCTGTTGAAGGAAACCTTTGCGAAACCAAATTAACTAAAAATACTACAGGAAATTCTAAACCCTTACTGCTGTGAGTTGTCAGGATATTTACCGCATCGTTGTCAGTCCAATCCATATCCTGTGCTTGAGGTGACTCACCCAATTCCATTGATAGCATTAGCCAATCTAAAACTGCAATAACTGATGCATCTTCATGCTCTGCTTCGTAAGATTTTAGTTTATTAAAAAATTTGGTTATATTTCCCGCCTGCCGTTCATCAATTGGAGTTTTAAATTCCAAAATGTTTTTTAACATTCCGGAATTTTCCAAAAAATAAAATAATATTTGTCCGGCTGTTTCTTTGTTGGTAAGTTTTAAGTGGTTTAATATCATCTTTACCAATTTGGTAATTTTTTCCCGGGTTAAATCGCTTATAAATGGCAATTGCAGTTTTTCATCAATTCTCACTCCGGTAATGATTTCTACGCCTTCAAAAATTGACAGTTGATTTCTTTTTGCCCAATTAGAGATAGCTATCAAATCTCTTTGCGAAATATCAAAAAATGGCATGGATAAAACTTTGAAAAAAGCACTGTTGTCTGTAAAATCATTTAATACTTGCAGATATGCAATCAGTTCTTTTACTTCTGGTTGTCTGTATAATTTAGCCGGTCCTAAAAACTGATAAGGAATAGAGGCTCTCCCCAACGCACGGATAAAAGATTCAGCATGATTATTGGCCCTGACCAAAATCGCAAAATCACTCCACTTTCTGTCATTCTGAGACGAAGACGAAGAATCTTCTTTAAGCATTGTATCGATAGGCAGATCCTTCACTCTGTTCAGGATGACACTGCTTTTCAATTCTTTAATTTTTTTCGCAACAACTTCTGCTTCATCTTCCACTCTATTTTCATGAATAAATTCAATTTTGTGGAAATCGGCAGTTTTTCTAACAGCAGTTAAATTTTTACTGATCCCCAATTTGGCTTCTAACGTATCAGGATCATTGTGCTTAATAAGTTTACGGCTGCTGTCTAATATATATTGGTAAGAACGGTAATTTTTCCGTAAAACTATTTGTTGACAGTTTTTATAATCTTTTTGAAAATGCAAAATGTTGGAAATAGCTGCGCCTCTGAATTTATAAATTGATTGATTATCGTCTCCTACAACCGTCAGGTTAGGGCTGCTTCGCCGGCTGGCGGAGAGAGGATTTAGTGGTGCTAAAAGTTTGATCAATTCATACTGGGCGATATTTGTATCTTGAAACTCATCAACTAAAACAAATTTAAACTGGCTTTGATATTTTTTTAAAATATTTTTTCTGGTGCGGAATAATTGCAACGCATTAGAAATTAAATCTCCAAAGTCCATCACATTTTCCTGAATTTTTAAATCAGCATAAAATTTATATGCATTTGCCAATTCCTGATATTTTTTTTGTTCTAAAACATTTTCTTCATTTTTTTTGTCATTGGTCATTTGAAATTTGTCATTGCACCACGCAAGATATTGCGTGGGACTAATGTCTTCATCTTGCAATCTTGAAAAATGTTGTAATATGCCAGCAATAAATTTCCCCGGATTACCCAAGGGACGGAAATATTCCAGATTTAATTTAAATAAATTTTTCCGAAATAACATAGTGGCATCAGTATCTGTAAATAATTTATATCCGGGGTTTAAACCTATATGTACTGCTTCATTTCTTAAAATCCGGTCACAAAATTTGTGAAATGTTGATATCCACATTTGCGTATAACCATAAGGCATGGCTGTATCTACCCTGGTTTCCATTTCTAAGGCAGCTTTTTCAGTAAAAGTCAGGGCTAAAATTTCCTGGGGCTTAATATTTTGTTTGATAATTAAATTCTTGATTCTTTCAGTGATAACTGTAGTTTTACCAGTACCTGCTCCGGCAATAATCAAAAGTGGTCCAAACCCAAATCTTACTGCTTTCTTTTGTTCCGAATTTAATTTCATAATTTTTTTAATTATATAACTTATTTAATGCTATTATTATTCTGTCGCCTTAAATATTTTTCCTCGTCATTCAGAGTCCAGTCAGAACTGGACGAAGAATCTCACACAATATTTATAATAAATATATGCAAATCAAAAGAGGTTTTATTTATATATTCACAAATTCTTATAATACTGTTCTTTATATCGGAGTTACTTCTAATCTTATAAAAAGGGTTTGGGAACATAAAAATAATATTATTGACGGATTTACTAAAAAATATCATCTTCATAAACTTGTCTATTTTGAAGTGTTTAATAATATTGAAGAAGCAATTAAAAGAGAAAAATATCTAAAGGGAAAAAGCAGAACTTATAAAAAAGAGCTTATACAAAAAATAAATCCTAAATATAAAGATTTATATAATGATATTTTGTGAAATAATTGAGATCCTTCACCCAGTTCTGACTGGGTTCTGGATGACGGTTGTTTCATTTTTTCTCTTTTGTTTTGGAGAAAAATAGCAGATAGATAATTTCCAAAATTCCTACAGTATTTACAACCAATAAAAGTATAAACCAACCTTTTTGTCCGTTTCTGGCTGACCGATAAAGAGCTAATCCTTTCCAGACAAATGACCAAATTAAAGCCGGAACCAGCAAAGGTAGAAAAAACAAACTCGTCCAATTAGTAAGAGGTCCGTAATTATTAAAATTATACATATGTGGTGTATTAAACCAAGGCTTATTTCCTTCTTAATATTAAATTACTTATTTCCTATTTTAACTCTTTTTTTGCTTTCATGTTCAAGTTCTTGAGAAGATTTAAGCTTATTGCCTAAAATATTAAAATTTTGCAGGACTGAACTCATTTGATTATAAGCATTAGTCAAATGTTTTCCTAAAACCCCCAAACCTCCTTCAATTTTTTCATAATCTTTAGTCATCGCCCTAAGCAGGGTAAAAATTTCTCGAGATTTAGTTTCGAGATCTCTGCCTGCAAATGAAAGTAATATTGTCTGTAAATGCGCATACATAGTAGTAGGGGAGACCGGGTATACCCTATTTTTTTTGGAAAAATTCATTACTTCCGTAATTTGCACCAATTCATAAAACACCGATTCACTTGGCACATACATCATGGCAAAATCCATGGTCCCTTCCTCCGGTAAAATATATTTTAAAGATATTGATTCTATATGTCTTTTGATATCTTTTACAAATTCTTTTTTTGATAATTCCCTTAATTCTTCTGTTTCACCTTTAACCATTTTTTGATAATTCTCCATCGGAAACTTGGCATCAATTGGTAATATTCCGGCGTCGGTTTTGATAGCTGCATCTACTTTTACCCCGCTTTTAAATTGATACTGCAGATAAAATGAATTTTTGGGAAACATTTGCGCTATCAAATCTGCTAAAACCTCTTCACCTAAATTACCTCTTAATTTTGGACTTCTTAAAAATTCCTGTAGATCCCTCATCGATCTGCCAATTTCAGAAAATTCTCCGATATTTTTTTGCACTTGGGAAATAACTCTGGCTGCATTATCAAGCCTCTCATTTAAAGCTTTTGTTTGCTCCCTTATTTCTTTTGTTTGTTCAAGCGACCGGGTATCTACGGATTTTAAAACTTGAGCTAATAATTGGTCAGGTTTTTGCTTCTCTGCAGCATCTTTAATCCATTTATGAATTAAAAATCCTAAAACTATAAAACCAAAAATAATTAATCCAACAATAATTAGTCCGCTTTGCATAATAATTAAGTTATTAATGCTAGCATGGTAAAATTTTTCAGTTCCAAACCAAGTGAGGGCCGATGACTTTATTTAACAGTTTAACATTTCATCCCGAACGGTTTTTGGAATCTGCTAAAAATTTTATCTGCGAGCTTTAATAAACATAAAAATTGTAACACCGTCCGGATTCGATTACAATTGATTTAAGATTTAAATTATTGTTCGAATCCCGACGAAATTGTGGATGAGAACTAAACTTTGATGACTTCTCATCCGGCAAAGCCGGATTCGAAGAATAATTTTATGACTACTGTTCACCTGCATCAAAAACCGCGAAAAATATCTCATTTATTTATTAGTCTAATAACGTTTATTTTTCTAATAATTTTTATAAATATTTTTCCACCGGAAAATTTCTGGCCGTTATTTATTTTTTCTTTATTGTTTTTTATATTTACTTTTTATCTTTGTTCCTATGTTTTCAAAAGACTACGTAAAAGTTTGTTATATGCATCAGCTTTAACCTTATTTATTATTCTACGTTTACTTGGTTTAAACCATTGGATATATCCTTTGTTAATTTTATTAACAACTGTTGCTTTTGAATTTTATCTACACAATAACCATTAAGTACTGATATAATAAAACCTATAAAATGAAAAATTTCTATATCACTACTACGTTGCCTTATGTAAATGCGGATCCGCATATTGGATTTGCTTTGGAAATTATTCAAGCTGATGCAATAGCCAGATATAAAAAAATATCGGGATACGATGTATGCTTTAATTTTGGAACTGATGAACATGGTTTAAAAATTTATCGGAAAGCTCAAGAAACTCACAAAACTCCCCAAGCTTTTTGCGACGAATATGCTCGTAAATTTTCGCTCCTTAAAGATGCTCTAAATCTTAGTTATACGAATTTTGTCAGAACCACAGATAAATATCATATTGAGGCAGCCCGGGAATTTTGGTTAAGATGTCTTGCAAACGGGGATATTTACAAAAAAAATTATGCAATCAAATATTGTGTGGGTTGTGAACTGGAAAAAACTGATTCAGAACTCATAAACGGTTTATGTCAAATCCATCCAAATTTGAAGTTGGAAATCATTGATGAAGAAAATTATTTTTTCCGGTTCAGCAAATATCAAAAGCCATTACTATCACTTTATGAAAAAAATCCCAGTTTTGTTTTACCAAAAATCAGATTAAATGAAATTTATAAATTTGTAAAACAAGGTTTGGAAGATTTTAGTATTTCCCGATTAAAAACCAAAATGCCCTGGGGGATAGAAGTACCAAATGACTCCGACCATGTCATGTATGTCTGGTTTGATGCCCTAATCAATTATGTCTCCACTATTGGCTGGCCTAAAAATCAAAAACAGTTTTCCAAATGGTGGCCGGTTACTCAAATTGCCGGCAAAGATAACTTAAGGCAACAAAGTGCTATGTGGCAGGCAATGCTATTATCTGCAAATTTACCAAATTCCCAACAGATTTTAATTCACGGATTTATTACCAGTGATGGACGAAAAATGAGCAAAAGTTTAGGTAATGTTGTCAATCCTTTTGACTTAGTCAAAAAATACGGAACAGATCCCATCAGATATTATTTACTAAGTGAAATCCCCACTTTTGATGATGGAAATTTTTCAGAAAAAATATTTAAAGAAATTTATAATGCAGATTTAGCAAATGGTCTGGGAAACTTAATTGCCCGTGTGGCTAAACTTTCTCAAAATTTACAATTTAAATTCGATAAACCTGAATTTTCTCCGGAATTTATTAAAATTCTGAATAATTTTGAGTTAAACAAAGGAATGACTTTAATTTGGAATAAAATCCGTAATTTAGATTTATATATCAATCATCACGAGCCTTGGAAAATAAAAGACAATCTTGAGCTTGCTAAAATTTTACAGCCAGCTGTTGCACAAATTCTAAATATTGCTTTTGAACTGCAACCATTTTTGCCTTCAACTTCACAAAAAATTCTAGCTCAATTTCTGGCTTCTAAAATCACCGTCCAACCGCCACTTTTTCCCAGACTTAATTGATTTATATATTCTGATAGATTAAAATGCTACTTTATCGTGAATAAATTAGTCGAAAGTTTATTCTATATACCAAAACAGGATTTTTTTAGTCTGATTAATTGTAATCAAATAGATTTTTATCATCAAACAACTTTAACAGATGGTTTAAATTGTTTGAATAAACCTGAAATTGTTTGGTATGAAAATTTTTTATTAACAAATTGTATTATTCCTTTAATAAAAAACCATTATCATGAAAAAACAATTTCAAATTGGCCATATATTAATGAAAAACATTCACTGGTAAATTTTCAAATTAATTCAGTTCCCTTAAATCCGGATAAACTATTATGGCTTAAAGCGGGTTTTGCCGTCCCAATTATGGAATTGGCTTGGATAGAACCGAATTTAGTCCAGCAATTCAATAAAAAGCAAACCAAAATCATTATCAATTGTAATTCTCAAGGAAATGTTTCAATTGGTGAAATTTCTGAATTAAACATCATAAAATCTCAATCAATTAAGCGAACAAGAATTCATGGTTCCAACCGAATACCGGTTTTACAAGATGCGAACTTAAGGTTATCCAAAATAATTACGATATAATTTTAAAATCATCCAATATTCTCTCCGTTTATTCTTATTAGAAATAATTTATAATATAGTACAAAATGATTGACACACACTGTCATTTAAATTTCCAGGCTTTTGCAACAGATTTACCAGATGTTGTACGACGTGCCAAACAAAATGGAGTAGAGCAATTTATAGTACCGGGAACTGATTTAATATCCTCAAAAAAAGCTATTGATTTATCTTTAGCTTATCCTGACGCCATTTTTGCCTCAATTGGCATCCACCCTCACCATGCCCAAGACCCCAATTTTTACCCAAATGACACTTTAAAAATCCAACTGTCAGAAATGATTAGTAAAAACCGCAAACAGGTGGTCGCAATAGGGGAGATAGGACTGGATTTTTTTGTCTACCAAAAAACTAAATATGAAAATAGGGAAGTGTCACCGGAAATTATTGCCAAACAAATTGCTTTATTAAATATGCAATTATCAATCGCTCACGATTTTGATTTACCAGTAATACTACATTGTCGTAAAGCATTTCCTCAAATGATCAAGATTATCAAACTATATCATGATAAATATCAAACTATATCAGCCTACGCCTCCCACTTCGCTAAAGCTTCGTTGGTCAAGAAAAATAATTCCCGCAGGTCCTCCGCCTCTGATGTGAAAACTAACTATATCAAACCTTATCAAGTTCACGGTGTTTGGCATTGCTTCACCGGTAGCACTCAAGACCTTGAAGCGCTAATTACTATGGGATATTATATTGGGTTTGACGGCAACATCACTTATTCCCCAGACTACTCTACTTTGGTTGATAGTACGCCATTAAATCGAATTTTATTGGAAACTGATGCACCATATTTATCACCAATTCCCATGCGAGGTAAGAGAAATACACCCAGTAATATTCTCATCATTGCTGAAACTGTGGCAAAATATCACCACACTCCCCTTTCTCAAGTTATCCACATATCCACATCCAATGCGCAAAAACTGTTTAAGATATAACTGCGCATTAAAAATTCTAAATTCGAAATTCGAAATCCTAAATTAGGATTAACGCAACATTACCTTCCCTATTCGTATTTTGTTATTTTGAATTTTGAATTTTTTTAGAATTTAGAGTTTAGGATTTAGAGTTTATTATCTTGCTGTTTTTGTGCTAAAATTGAGCTATTCTTTCCCCAATTCTTATGAAAAATTTAATTGAACGTTATCCGACCAAATCGCAACGCTTTTTTGAAATTATCATTCCCCTATTTGCCTGGGGTTTGATCACTATGCCCTTGTGGTTATCTTTTTGGCATCCGGCACTAGTGGCATATTTTGTTTTAACCTTTGATGTGTATTGGTTTTATAAATCTTTTCTGCTTGCTTATAACGGTATCAAAGCTTTTGTTACCATGTCGGCCCATGCCAAAATTGATTGGATGAATGAATTGAAAATAAAGTTTCCCAAAACCTGGCAACAAATTTATCAAGTAGTGATTATTCCGGAATATAAAGAACCACTATCAGTTTTGACAGATACTTTAAACAATCTTACAAAACAAGATTTTCCTTTACAAAATTTGATTATAGTCATAGCTACTGAAAGTATTGATCCTCATGCTCAAGAAACTACAGATATTTTAATGCAAAAATATGCTAAATTTTTTAAATATTTTTGGGTTACTAAACACCCTAAAATAAATGGTGAGGTATCCGGAAAATCTTCAAATATGGCTTGGGCTGGTAAATGGGTATCTGGGCAACTGGAAAATTTGGGTTTCGATTTGAAAAATGTGATGGTTACTTCTTGTGATGCTGATGCATTACTTCATCCTAAATATTATTCCTACTTAACTTATACTTTTTTAAATGATAACGAAAGATATTTTCATTTTTATCAATCTGCAATTTTATTTTATTCAAATATTTGGCGGATACCGCTTCCATCCCGAGTAGTCAATACAGTTTCGAGTATTTTCAATTTGTCAGTCCTACCTCAAACCAATAGGTTAATCAATTTTTCCACATATTCTGTATGTCTTGATACAGTTAAACAAGTAGGTTTTTGGGGAGTTGATGTGATTCCCGAAGATTACCATTTATTTTTTAAAACTTATTTTGCTTTGGGAAATAAAGTCAAAACTATGCCGCTTTATATTCCGACACTGGCTGATGCTGCTGAATCTACCACGTTTTGGAAAACTATGGTCAATCAATATGAACAACACAAACGTTGGGCATGGGGGGTATCTGATGTGCCGTATGTTTTGAAAAAATATTTAACTTCTCCGGAAATTCCCTTTTGGCCAAAAACTATGCGGGTATTGCAATTATTTGAAAATCATATCCTCTGGCCATCAAACTGGTTTATTTTAACATTGGGTTCTGCTATTCCTCCTCTGGTAAACCAAAATTTTGCCCGTACTGTATTGGGACATAATTTAGCCCAAATATCTTCAGCCATTCTTACCGTATGTATCATATTTTTAGTGATTATGATAATTTTAGATTTAAGAACAAAGCCCGCCAGACCCAAGGATTTCAAAGTTTGGCGTTTGCCAGGACTATATATTCAATGGCTGGCTTTACCTTTAGTGTCTTTTTTCCTTTCAGCGCTTCCCGGACTTGATGCACATACAAGACTGATGTTGGGAAAAAGATTGGAATATAGACTAACGGAGAAAATATAAATCAAATATCATATATTAAAAATTAAAAATACATATAAAATATTAAATAAAACTTATTTATATTTGATTTTTGATATTTAATATTAAAGTCTATTATTCAGCTTATTTATTATATGTTAAATAATTTGATTAATTGGCTGATAAGCCATACACCTCTCTTCTATTGGACTCAAAGCTTATGGCGTGATGAAGCGTTTTCCGTTTGGATTGCCCAAGATGGAGTAAAAGAAGTTATTGCCAGAACTGCTCATGATTTTAATCCCCCACTCTATTACCTGATTTTGCATTTTTGGATGAAATTATTTGGCCGGAGCGAGATTATTTTACGGGGATTATCATTAATTTTCTTTTTGTTTTTATTAATTTTTATTTATAAATTTAGTCTAAAAATATTCCGCAATAAAAATCAGGCATTAATTACACTTTTGCTGGCAGCATTTAATCCAATGCTTATTTATTATGCTTTTGAACTGCGTATGTATTCTCTATTTGCATTTTTTGCAACCGCATCTGTTTATTTTCTGTTTACTAAAAATTGGTTTTGGTATGTTGTATTTACAACTTTAGGTTTGTATACCCAACCTTTTATGGCAATATTTGCTGTGTCTCAAATCCCCTATTTTTATATTACCAAACAAGTAAAACCAATGGTTAAAAATTTTATTTTATTGGGCTTGCTTTATTTACCCTGGTTACCCACTTTACTTGCCCAATTCAAACAAAGCGGACCAATGTGGATGTTCCCAGTGGATATCAATCTATTTAATTCTGTATTGGGTAATCTGTATACCGGATATGAAGGTACTCCTGGAGGCTTATGGATAATTATGTCAGCAATTTCCTTAGGATTAATTCTTATTTCAATTTCTATTTTTAAAACCAACCAATACAAACCAGTTTCTCGGTTAATTTTAAGTTGGGTATTTTTACCTCTGGCATTGGTTTTGGGAATATCATTATTTAAACCGATTTATGTCAACCGCTATTTAATTTTTATTACAGTTGGACAAATATTATTAGTATCACTTTGGTTTGCTACGTTAAAAACTAATAAATATAGACATATCATTATTGCATCAGTATTGATTATCACTTTTATTTTGAATTTCTTGGCTTCAGATTTTCACCGCAAAGTAAATATAAGAATTACTTTTGAACAAATTACTCCTCTACTCCAAAATAATGACCTGATATATGCCCAAACTCCTTTGGTCTTTTTTGAAAGTTTATATTATTCAAAATCCCCCGCAGTTGTGAGATTGTATAATCCTTATGGCATTACTCCTCCTAAATATGTCGGCTCAGACGGTATGCCTCAATCTGTTTGGGAATCAACTTATCCGAAATTTCCCAAAAGAGCATTTGTGATCTCGGAAGATGGTGAATATAAAATTGTTTCAACGCTTTAAAAATATGGCTATAAATTTCACTGATATAAAAACTAAAATGAATCTATCCTGGCAAGATCCCCTGTTTATTTGGTCAACGCGCATAAGTTTTATAAGCATTGGGTTGACTTTATTATTATTAATATTTACCTGGAAACAGCTGCCGCCTCAATTACCGTTATTTTACTCTTTACCTTGGGGAGAAGAACAATTAACCAATCCTTTCAGTTTTGGAATATTTTTAGGATTAACCTTAGTAATCTATTGTTTTCTATCAATTAGCATTTTACTTATTCGCTCTGTTTCCCGGCTTTATGCTCAAATATTGACCATATCCGCAACTGTTTTAGTTTTGATGTCGGTCTATGCAATAATTAGGATAATTCTATTAATTATATAAATTTATGTTATTAGCTTTAATAATTGCTTTTGCAATAACTTATTTAACTGTACCTTTGGTGATTAAATTGGCAACCCGTTTTAATTTAATCGATAATCCCAAAGTCAGAATTCATCCTGCTCACACTCATAAAGGCTGCATTCCTAGAGCCGGTGGATTAAGTTTACTTTTAGGAATTATCATACCCATTCTTATTTTTCTACCCGTAAATAAAGCACTTATAGGAATTATCATCGGTGCTATTTTAAATGTGGCTCTTGGTTTATGGGACGACTGGAAAGATTTATCACCTTATTTCAGGTTTAGTGCAAATATATTAGTGGCGGCAATTGTAGTTGGTTCCGGTATCGGTATTCCATTTATTACTAACCCTTTAGGCGGAATTATCCACTTGGATACTTTAAGGATTAGTTTTGAATTTTTGGGAAAACATTCAATATTGGTATGGGCTGATTTGTTTGCAATTATTTGGATTGTCTGGACTATGAATATTGTCGGCTGGTCTTCGGGGGTTGACGGTCAAATGCCGGGATTTGTAGTAATTACAGCATTGATATTGGGCATTATGAGTTGGAAATTTTCCGCTCATGATTTATCACAAACCACAGTTGCTACTTTAGCTTTTGTGGTAGCCGGTGCATATTTAGGATTTTTGCCCTGGAATTTTTATCCGCAAAAAATAATGCCCGGATATGGAGGTAAGGCATTAGCTGGTTTTTTACTGGCTATTATCGCTATTTTATCCGGAGGCAAGGTCGGATCGGCTTTGATAATTTTAGCAATACCCATGATGGATGCTACATATATATTGTTCCGCCGGATAATTTCTAAAAAATCTCCTTTTAAAGCAGACCGATCTCACCTGCATCACCGTTTGCTAGATTTAGGTTGGGGAAAAAGAAGAATTGCGTTGTTTTATTGGATGGTTTCGGCTATACTCGGAACATTAACACTGACACTTAATAGTCACCAAAAAATATTTGTGTTTATAGGAATAGGCGTAATACTGGGAGGTTTGATTTTGGGTTTGGCACAAATTTTTGAAAAACCTGACAGTCTTGCTGAAGAAATTTAAAAAACTATGATCAAATCAAATATATTTTGGACTTTGTTTAAAGCTGTCCGACCCCGGCAATGGTTAAAAAATGTGGCAGTTTTTGCACCCATTATGTTTACCGGACAATTATTCAATCCCCTGCTTTTTGGAATCAGTCTAAAAGTTTTTGTAATTTTATGCGCAATTTCTTCCAGCAACTATTTGTTTAATGATGTTATGGATGCGCCAAAAGACCGTAAGCATCCTTTTAAAAAATTCCGGCCTATCGCATCAGGAATTATTTCACCTCAAATTGCGATTATTTTATCTTTTAGCATGTTGCTGGTGAGTCTTTTTGCAGCATCACAAATCAATACAAATTTTTTACTTATTAGTGCTTTGTTTACCATGCTCGCATTTGGCTATACTTTGGTTTTTAAACAATTTGCAGTTGTCGATATTTTGATCATTGCTTTGGGTTATTTTTTACGTGTTTACGCCGGCGAAGCAGCCACCGGCTGGCATATTTCTGTATGGTTAGCACTGGCAGCCTTTTCACTATCTTTATTTTTGGCTATTGGAAAACGTCGGGCAGAATTAACTTTGATTCAAAATATGGGCGGCTCACAAATGCCGACAACTAGGGCAACATTATTAAATTATTCTGAGAAATTGTTAGATACTTATACTGCTATGTTTGCAAATTCAACTTGGATCACTTATGCATTTTATTCATTTCTGGAAAGACCTCCGCAATCAAAATGGTTATATCGGTCTTTTATAATTGATACCTTTCCATCAGACCGGAAATGGTTAATGGCCACTATTCCTTTAGTCTTATTTGGAATTATGCGTTACATGCAGCTGATTTATGAAGGTAAAGGTGAATCCCCTGAAAAAATTCTTACATCAGATCTACCGCTTTTAACTACTATCATACTTTGGGGAATGTTTACCATATTGATTATCTACGTCATCGGGGGCTAAAAGTTTTATTCGAATTTTTTGGCGTATTGTGCAGACACCCAACCTTCTTGACTGTCACCGTAAGAAATCTTATACCATATATCTTCTCCGCTGCCCTGTTCATCCAAATATGGATAATATTCGGTTGGATAAATTTTAGTTAATATTTCTGCAGATTTATTCGGTTCTTTCCTAACGTTTAAATAATTCGTCGGAGTTTCTAAAACCTGAATATACGGTTTTGGAGGCGGTGTGGATTTCAATTTTGGAGATGCAGAAGAAGATGCAGTCGGTGATGTTTTAGGAGTAGCTTGCGGACTGGTTTTAGGATTGGTTGAAGAAGACGGTGACGGTGATGCTTGCGGCAATGTCTCATCAACGGCTAACTCAAACATAGCATTTAATTTATAACCTGAGGAAATTTTAATTTTTACCAATTGAGATTTATAACCTGTTGCTGACACTTGTAACTGATAATTTCCAGGAGGTTTATCGGAAATCATTAAGGGAGTATTACCTTTATTTTCCCCGTCCAATGTAACAGTCGCACCATCAGGCGTAGTGACTATTGCCAGTTCAGTTTTGCTACTGGAGTTTTTTTCTAAAGTTAAAATAACTCCTGATGATGAACGTTCGCTTTCGCCCAATTCTCTTTTAATATATGTCTCAACATTGGGTATAAGTTTGATTTTATTTTCCCAAGTTAAAGAACCAGCAGAAAGCTTGATGGTGTATTCTCCGGGTTTGTAATCTTTTAAATCAATTGGGGTCTTCCCCAAGTCTTTATCGTCCAAAGTGACTTCAGACTCAGGAATGGATTCAATGCGCAAACCTGATAAACCTCGGTTTATACGGGTTTTCCATAAATATGCCCCTCCGCCAATTACTAAAATTAAGCCTAAAACAATCAAGATAATTTTTTGCATATTTATCAAAAGCTGCCTTGTAAGTACTAATTTATAGCACAAATGGCTATATTTAGCAATTTTTCCATTATCTTTGTTACTGGCAATTTTTACAGCTTCCCCCACCACCCCCCAATTTGCTCAAGGTAGTGTTTTATGCTATAATACAGCCCTGTTCTTGACATAGATACGATTTATTCAAAATCCCCCTTTAGGGGATTTTTTAATGGTACCTATGTTAAAAAACATCATGAAAAAATTTCATAATCTGCCCTTTTTCAAATTCCGAAACGGTCGCAACGTTGCAAGTCTTTGGGCAAGTAAAATATTTGAAAACCGTCAAATCAAGAGATTTATCGGTATCAATTTGTTGGGCTTAGTAGTTTTTAACGGTATTGTTTCTCCTGCAGCTACAAACCTTTTAAGCTTAGCTGACGTAGAAGCCAAGGTAGACAGTACAGAAATTTCCCAGGATGTGGATACTAAAACTACTTTTGTCACTCCTTTAGTAGATTTCAAAATTTCCCAATTTTTTTCTTTTTGGCATCCGGGAGTTGATTTAACCACCAATTTAGGAGCACCTGTTTATGCAATTGACGAAGGTGTGGTTGAGTCAGCCGGATACAGTATTTTTGGTTATGGAAAAAATGTTTTAATCTCACATCCACATAATATGAAATCTTTGTATGCACATTTAAGTGAAATTTCAATTGTCACGGGAAGAAAAATTTCCCGGGGAGAATTAATTGGTCATGTTGGTTCAACCGGATGGTCAACCGGTAATCATTTGCATTTGGAAATTTATCAAAATAATATTCCCTTAAATCCCATCGAAGTTTTACCTTTGAAAAAAGAGGACATCAAGCTTGATGGAATTCTTTCTCAATCATCCCCCAGCGCATCATTCAACCCATCAGAAAATCAGGTAAAATAATCAGAAATGATCACTACATATTTACAAGCCAGAGATTATTTGGAAACTTTTATTCCTGACAAAATATTCCAACATAAAACTATGCAGCTAGAGCGGATGAAATATTTCTGCAATCTGTTAGGTAATCCGCAAAATCAATATCCCGTCATCCATGTTTCCGGAACTTCAGGCAAAGGTTCAACTGCTACTTTTGCATCACAAATATTGATTGAATTGGGGTTAAAAGTGGGTTTACATACTTCTCCGCATTTACAACTTTTAACTGAAAGAATGTTAATCAATAATCAATCTATAAAAAATACAGAACTTATCAAATTGCTAAATCAAATTTCTTCAATTGTTGAACAAATGAAAAATACACAATATGGACAACCAACCTATTTTGAAATTTTAACTGCCATGACTTTTTTATATTTTGCAAAGTCAAAAATTGATGTAGCAGTAATTGAAGTCGGATTAGGTGGTAAATTAGACGCCACCAATATCATTCCTCCATCTGTAGCAATTCTTACCAATATTTCTCTGGATCATACTAATTTATTAGGACGAACTACAAAATTAATTGTCCAAGATAAAATGCAAATTATCAAAAAAGGGTCTTCGGGTGCAGTTGCCGGAATTATGCAACCAAAGTTACGCAAAATAATAATTGCATATTGCCAAAGTTTGCATGTTCCACTTAAATTAATTGATCGGGATTTTTTAATATCAAATATACAACCAAAGCTTCCCGGCCATTTTCAAAAATTGAATTTTACTTTGGCTCAGGAAGCTACCAAAATATTTATTAACAAATATTTTCCTAATTTAAATTCAAAATTAAATCAAGCTTTTTCGAAAGCTGCACAAAATGCTTTTATTGCTGGTCGATTAGAAATTATCCAAAATAATCCCTTAACTATATTAGACGGAGCACATAACAGTGCAAAAATGAAAGCTTTAGTGGCTTCGTTAATAAAACTTTATCCAAATCAAAAATTTATTATAGTAATTGCTGTCAAAAAAGGCAAACAATACAAAACCATGATTAAGTATTTATCCCCCCTAACCAAACAGTTTATTTTTACCAAATTTTTTACCTCAACTGATGGTGATTTTAAATTGGGCAATAATCCACAAACTCTCGCCAAAGTAACTTATAATATTCCTGCTGCTGTAGAATTTAACTCTCACAAAGCAGTTAAACTAGCCCAAATATTGGCCCGCAAATACAATTTACCCATCCTCATCACTGGCTCGTTATATTTGATAGGCGAAGTCCGCTCCCTCTGGTTTCCGAGGAAATTGGATTAATGAATATTTCTTTCCTGTTTGTTTACGATAATTAATTTTCCTGATAAAGCAGTTTTACCCCATCTTTTTATAAAATCTTCTTTAGGTATTTGCCTAAAAGCACTTCCAAATCTTTTTGACGGATCATGAATAGTGACCTGATTTTCATCTGCAGATAAAAGTATTACATCGTGCCACCCATTTTCTAATAACTCAGATTCAATAGAAGTAGTACAAAAAAATTGCACGTTAGGTGAATTTTGTTTAACTTGATCAATTAAGTTTTTAATATCATCAAAATCAAAACCAAAGAAATTATCATATTCTACGTCAATTCCTAGAAAAGCATCTTTAAAAGCTGGCGTTTGAAATAAGTTATATAAAATATCTTCCTTAATTGATTGACCAAACTCTCCTTCATGAACTAAATCTTCTTTACTAGCTGCTTTAATAATTTCATCTTCAGAAATTGCATGTCCTGTAATTTGATGAAAAATTGCACAGAAATTTGCAGTCTCACACATTCTTTGACCTTTTTGTCTATAATATTGTTGAGGCACTTCAAGTACTCCTGAAGTTAATACTTGTTTTGAAATATTAGAGATCTGTCTTTGAATATACATATTAATTAGTTCCTTTTTTGTAACTTGTAAGGCATCAACTTGTTTCTTATTATCATTTCCTAGTGTCTTATAAATGATATCATCTTGTGGATCCATATCGAATATTGGTTTTAATATTCCACTTGATAGATCTGTTCTAATTTGATGAAGTTGTTTGTCTAAATAATTCCATATTTTTGTAAAAGGCTTTGAATGAATTCCATTCCAAATGGTATTTTTTGGAGGTAGATTTTTTACTTGTACAAAAGCATTAGTTAAAAATCCATCAACAAATTGAGTGTTTTCTGGTGGTTTTGGTAAATCTCCTTTATCCATAAAATTTATTATAACATTTTCATATTGTCATCCTGATTTTTCCTCCGTCATTCAGAACCCGAGTCTGACTCGGGTGAAGAATCTCACACATTTGAGATCCTTCGATTAACACCTCAGAATGACGTAAAAAAACTAGATGCTGAAATCCTCCTTCGTTAAAAACTACGGAAGGGCGAAGCGAGTTCAGCATGACACGAGTAAAATAAAAAAATCCCCCACCATTTCTGATGAGGGATTTTGTTAAAATTTTTAATTTTAAATTACTAATTTTCAATTCTCTCTTATTATCTTCCTGTCTTCCCATCTTCCCGTCTTAACGTCTTTAGCCCCACTTCGCTCTTCGAGCTTCGAGGGGTTTCGGCTAACGCCTCAATAATCCATTCCGCCCATGCCACCCATTCCTCCCATACCGCCTGGCATTCCTCCGCCAGCTGCTGGAGGATTTTTCTCCGGCAAGT
>Ga0209210_1000913_pt1 | contig 27181 bp, 28 predicted proteins | sample RifGroA1_FD_183991 | JGI IMG/M metagenome (GOLD analysis project Ga0209210, IMG submission 183991) | Contaminated groundwater microbial communities from Rifle, Colorado, USA - Rifle Groundwater A1 (SPAdes) (version 2) | ecosystem: Environmental > Aquatic > Deep subsurface > Groundwater >...
GCCAGCCCTGCCTGCGGCAGGCAGGCGTTTTTCGGGGAAATTTCAAGCCGTTTTGAATTCAGTAAGGCCAAAAGCGGGCTTTTCTAAATCATTATGAAATACTTTATCTACACAAGGAAATCTACCGAGAGCGCGGAACGACAAGTGATGTCGCTTGAATCGCAACTTTCTGAATTGAAAGAATTTGCCGCCAAAGAAAAACTTGTCATGGCCTACGGCAGATCCACCCGTAGGGTGAAAATCGTCCTTTCCGCTCCGGTTCCCGCCTTCACTCAAAAGTTTCGGTCGGGCAGGCAAGGCGAGGCGGGCGGAAGGGGGGTGTGGGGGGAATTCCGCCCGCCGAGCCCAGCCAGTTCGGTTCGCCTGCCTGCCGGCAGGCAGGGATATTTTCAAACAGACACCGATTTCAAAAATAGCCCTTATTTACGCAATCATTTTTGAAATCGGAGGATAATTGACTTAGTATTGGTATTTACTCAAAAGATAAGTGGGATTCCATCAATAATTTTATTTTCTATATATTACTATGGCCTTGGTTGGAAAAAATCTTGGATAGCTCCTCTTGAAATAGTGGCGAGCGTATTTGGTTTTGTGATGTCTCTTTTGTTCACCATCCTGATTATCGCCAGTGTTTCAATCTCTGCTATAAAATTTCAAGGCTCTTCTTTAATATCCGCCATTTTCTTTTTAGGTATTGGAATAAATGGTTTCCTTTTCTATTTTTTCACAAGAAAGGAGGTGAAAGAATATTTTGATTATACGTTAACCAAAAAGTCAATTTTTTTTGCCTTCCTATTTATTCTCGGAGTGTGGGGATTTAGCTGGTTTTTGAGTTTACAGCAAATTTTATAGTTCTGTCGTCTCACGCTCCGTCAGAAATATCCGAACCTGATCGAGCTACGACGAGTTAGAGTTTTCCGCCCCAATTTCGCCGAAGGCTTTGCTGGACAAATAAACCTGCCTACCGGCAAACAGGGAAAAACTTGTGGTTCGACAGGCTCACCATCCTGAGCGAAGTCGAATAGATTAAAGTTAAAATGACTGTTATCAACCGATCGGTTTATAACAGTCAATTTGGTTTGCTAACCTTAAATTTTAATTGTATAATTCGCTAGTCTCTTGTCCTTAAATATTCGCTAGGACTATGGAGAAACAAAAACTATGCATAACAAATCCGAAAATAATTTAACCACCAGGCCGCCCGTTGTGGTAATAATGGGCCATGTTGACCATGGTAAAACCAAATTGTTGGATTACATCAGAAAAACCAATGTGGCCGAGCATGAAGCCGGCGGCATAACCCAGCGCATCGGCGCTTATGAAATCACTCATAAAAACCGAAAAATTACTTTCATAGACACCCCCGGCCATGAAACGTTTTCAAAATTGCGCGCCCGCGGCGCCAAAGCCGCGGATATTGCCGTTTTAGTTGTCGCCGCCGATGATGGCGTAAAGCCCCAGACCCTGGAAGCGCTTGAGCATATTAAAAAAGCCGAACTTCCTTTTATCGTCGCAATAAACAAAATCGACAAACCCGAAGCTAATGTGGAAAAAGTAAAAAAAGAATTGTCGGAAAACGATGTTTTAGTTGAGTCCTGGGGCGGCAAAATTCCTTCGGTTGAAATTTCCGCCAAAGCCGGAAAAAACGTAAGCGAACTTTTGGATTTAATTGAACTTCTGGCCGATATGGGCGAACTGAAGGCCTCTTTAAACAGCCCTGCCGAAGGTATTGTGATTGAAACCAATCTTGATTCTCGCCGCGGTTTCGTAGTATCGCTTTTGATACTGGATGGCGCTTTAGAAGTCGGCGATTATATTTTAAGCGGCGCCGCCAGCGGCAAAATTAAGATTCTTGAAGATTTTTTGGGCAATTCAATTAAAAAAGCGTCTTTTTCTTCTCCGGTTTCGGCTGTCGGCTGGGACGAACTTCCTCTTGTTGGTGAAAAATTCGCAACTGATAAAATACCGTTTACGCCGGCGCTTAAGGCGGCAAAAAAAATAGGCGAAATCATTGAAAAATCGCTTGTAACAAGCGGAGAGAAAAACGAAAATCCTACTTTTTATATAGTCATCAAAGCCGATGTTCAAAGTTCCGCAGAGGCCATAAAAGAAAACTTTGAGAAAATGGCATTCTCCGTTACAGGCGATCAACCCAATGTCAAAATTCTTAAATCAGAAGCGGGTAACGTTAGTGAAAGCGATTTTAAGACAGCTTTGATTGCAAACGCGATAATTATTGCTTTCAATGTAAAAATTGATCCGGCGATAAGCGCTTATAAAGAAAAAATAACCCTGATTTCCGGAAGTATAATTTATGAGGTATTAGACAACGCCAAAAAAGTTATTGAAGAAAAATTAAAACCTAAGCTCTCGAGAGAAGAAATCGGCCAACTTCAAGTTCTCGCTGTTTTCCGCCAGGAAAAAAATCGGCAAGTGGTTGGCGGTAAAGTTATTTCCGGCGAAATTGTGAAAGGAGTGAGAATAGAAATCATGAGAAATGAAATAGTAATCGGTGGAGGAAGGATTATCAGTTTACAGGCCGACAAAAAAGAAGTAGGCAAAGTTCTACCCGGCAAAGAAGCTGGAATTAGTGTTGATTTCGGCGAGCCAAAAATTGCCGTAAGCGATATAATTGTATTATTTAAAAAATTATTGTGAGTGAGCTGCGCGTTAAAAGATTTAACGAATTGATTAAGATCGAACTCGGCAAAATTATTTTTGATTTTTTAGACGTTAAGCCGGGCGTTTTGGTAACTATTACCCGAGTTATTACCGCGCCAGACCTATTTTCCGCCGCCGTTTTTATAAGCATTTACCCAGACAACGAAGCAAATGAAGCATTTCGCAAATTAAACCGTCTAATTTATCAAATCCAGCAACTCTTGAATAAAAAATTAAAAATCAGACCGGTGCCAAAAATAATTTTTAAGCGAGACACAAATCCAGAAGAAGCATCAGAAATAGAAAAATTGATTAAAGAAACAAAAGAGAAATAACATGCGCAATCTAAGCTTTAAAGAAATAGAAAAAATAATTAAAGAAGCCAAAAAAATCCTTGTGGCTGTTCATCAGGGGCCGGACGCCGACGCCATCGGCTCTTTGGCGGCATTGGGAACGTATCTTAAAAAAATTAAAAAACAAAATTATCTGCTTTCAATTTCCGGAGTACCGGAATCATTAAAATTTATTCCCGGCGCCAAGTTAATAAAATCTAAGCATCCGACAATGCCTTATGATTTAATCATTGGCCTTGATTACGGTTCGGAATGGCGTTTGGGACTTAATAGCTATTTTAAAAAATACCCAAAAATTCCAATTTTAATTTTTGATCATCATCCGGTTGCCGACCAGAGAGCGAATTTCGGCGTCATTGACACAACCTACTCTTCAACATCGGAAATAATTTATGATTACTTAAAAACCATTAAATTTAAAATTGATAAAAATATCGCTTACGCTTTGGCGATCGGCATTTTAACCGATACGGGATTTTTTAAATATACCGCCGACCCGAAACCGCTTGAAATATTGGCGGAACTGATGAAAGAATTTAAAATAAAACCGGTTGAAATTGATAATGCCTTAAGCGGCCAGGTGAAATTTGAAGCGCTTAAATTGTCGGGGAAAATATTGAGCCGCGCCACATATAAAGAAAAAGAAAATTTTGTTTATTCGTGGTTTAAAAGGCGGGAACTTAACAAACATCGCTTAATAACGGATGATTTAAGGGGCCTTGTGGAACGGCTTAGAAATTTAAAAAACGGCCGCTTTGCTTTATTGCTTATTGAGGAAGGAGAAAACAGAATCCGCGGAGAATTGCGCGGCCGGCCCGATAAAAATTATGACGTGGCAAAGCTCGCAAAAAAATTCGGTAGCGGAGGCGGCCACAAATTCGCGGCCGGTTTTAGGTGTAAAGGCACAATTGACTCGGTACTAAAACTTGTGGCAAAATATTCTAAAAAATCATAAGGCCTCGTAGCCAAGTGGTAAGGCAGAGCTCTGCAAAAGCTCTATACGGGAGTTCGATTCTCCCCGAGGCCTCCAAAACTTAATTAAGGGCGAGTGGTGGAATGGCAGACACGAAGGACTTAAAATCCTTTGAGGATAATACCTCGTGGGAGTTCGACTCTCCCCTCGCCCACAAAAAAAACCAACCCCGCAATTGCGGGGTTGGTTTTTTGCGCTTAAAAATTTTTTATTTTAAATTTTTATTCCAATACAATCACTTCCGCTTCTTGAATGCCAAAGTTTTTCGCTAATTGCCGTTCCGGAAACCAGATGTCAATTTTATCGCTGTGTTTTTTCGCCATTCTATCCTCAACGGTAAAAACCTTATCGCCGAAAATTTCCGGAATTTGAACTTTAGTTCCAAAAGCTAAAAAGTTAGCCGCCACTATACCGTCGCGAACATGGGTATTTGAAGCGGTAATAAATGGCGTGTCATCGGTCTGATCGGGCGTTGAAGAATAGGCCGTTAAAACAACTTTTATCGGTTTTGGCTCTAAAGGCGAGCTAACGCTCATAAAGGTGTCATTGCCGGTAATAAGAAACAAATTTTGCCTTATTTCCGGTTTATTACCGACAAACTTCAATATGTCTTTATAGTCCCACGCGGATTTTGCCTCATGTATGGGCATATTAACCGTTACAGCCAAAATAACTAATACTACTTTGGCTTTATTAAGCCATAATATATTAAGTTTTAATGATGTAAACATTTTTAGACAAACAAAAAATCCCCGCTTTAGCAGAGATTCCTTGTTGTGCCTTAATACTAACCGATGCTGCCTAATTTGTCAACTTTTAAAATCCGAAGGGCTGACCGGTTATAACCCCGAAAAGCCAGAATATCAAAGGCAGAATCAGGCCGAAACCGAAAAAAACAAAAAGCAAAATAAGAAAAAAACCGTATCGTTCCAATTGAAACTCAAAATCGCGCCAAGAATAGGGCAAAATAGAAAAAAGTATTTTTGAGCCGTCAAGCGGCGGAATCGGAATTAAGTTAAAAACCGCCAAAAGAAGATTTATCCAGACAATAATCGCTATGAAAAATCCAAGCGATGGCAAAAAAGACAAATCAAAAAATCTTATTAAAAGCCCGAAGAAAACAGCTAGAAGAACATTGGCCGAAGGCCCGGCCAAAGCCACAAAGGCTGGCCCCCATTTTTTATTTTTCAAGTTAGCCGGATTAAATGGTACCGGCTTGGCCCAGCCGATAATAATAACCGGGGCGCCAAAAAGCGCCGGCAGGGCCAGTAAAAATGGTAAAATTATTGAACCGAAAGGATCTAAATGCGGCAAAGGGTTTAAAGTAAGCCGGCCGGCCGCTTCAGCGGTGCCATCGCCCTGAAGCTTGGCAGAAAAACCATGGCTTATTTCGTGCAATATAGCGGAAAAAAGCAAAACTACCAAAGCGTAAATAAAAAATATGGCTTGATTTGTCATGTTGCTTTATGTTAGAAATATATGACCATGACTAGTATGAATAAAAACTGCTCAATATGCGGCAAGACCTCGACTTTAATAACGCCGCGAAATAAGCTCCGCGGTAAGTATAACCCTACCGATAAAAAAAGAAAATATCCCAACCTCCAATGGGTGCTTTTAACATCCGGCAAAACCAGAATAAAAGCCTGTGCCAAGTGTATTAAAGCGATGGCTAAAACAAAGAAGAAATAAAATCACGGGCCATCGGATAACGGCAGTCCGTACCCTTGGGGTGGGTATAGTAGCGGTTCAATTCCGCTTGGCCCGATAAATAAGATTTAGGGTTTCACCCTGCGGGTGACCACCCGAAGGGTGGCAACTCCCCGCGGCCCAAAAGCCGCTTTAAAGATAAATTTGGCATTTTTTAAATTATTCCAAAATACCATCTAAATTAACATCATATAAAATCGATTCCTGTATCAATTTGTAACTGAAAATTTCTTCATCTTTAAACCAAATCAGAATTTCTTTTTCTGCTTCAGCAACAGAGCCGGAAGCATGAATCAAATTTCTTACCGCTCTGCTGTCAATATCGGAGATCTCGTAAGAATCAATCGTAAAATCACCGCGAATCGTTCCCATTTCTGCCAAAGCCGGTATGGAATTGCCCACTAATTTTCTTACCATCTCAACCGCGTGAATTCCCTCAACCACTATTTTGACACTCGGCCCGGAGGTCATAAAATCCAAAATCCAGCCGCGCACCGACTTGCCGATTTTCATCGGATCGTCGGTTCCCATTTCTTTTTTTGCATCCCAGCCGTATTTGGCATAAGTCGCAAGCGACTTTTCACCAAGACGTTTGACCCACGCCAAATCTTTAGGGTAATGCTCGTCAATTTGCTTTCGTGTCGGGCTTATCATTGAAAGCGCGATAATTTTAAGGCCGCGTTTTTCAATGCGAGAGATTACTTCGCCGATAAGCCCCCTTTTTACTCCGTCGGGTTTTATTAAAACTACTGTGCGTTCCTGTTTTGCTGGTCCGCCGAAGCCTCGGCGGAGGTGGAGATTTTTCATAATAAAAATTTATCATAAAAAAGTTGTGTTGACAACATAACAAAAATTCTTTAAATTAAACTTACTATTTGAACCTTTAAAAAATAAGAGGGCGATGAAGATGAAAAAAAGAATTTTCATTATTTGTCCGGTTAGGCGCCCTGAAGTTGGATTTTTAAATAGTATACTGATCGCTGCTGGGTTTTTTTTGGGAATCGAAGATGAATGGACGAAAAATCAAAATGCCATTAAAGCATACATTTCCTGGCTTGAAGCTAATTGCTATGATGTTTATTGGCCGGCAAGAGATAACCCCCACCAGAAAACCGATAAAATTGGAATGTCTATTTGCGGATATAACCGTGAAAAGATGTTTTGGGCCGACGAAATCCATATTTGGTACGATAAAAACAGCATGGGTTCTATTTTTGATATCGGAATGTTTTTTGCATTTGTCGGCACTCATGGTTTCAAGAAATTTGTAATCATCAATCATAAGGATATTAAGCCGACACCGCAGAAAAGCTTTGAAAACGTCATCCTTGCTTTAGCAAAAAAATTTGACAATCCTATAGCCAACGGCCTTAAAGAAAGGTGGGGCAAGCAATGAGTAAAGAGCTGTGGGACCAAGAATATACAAAACACAATATTGCCTCATCTTTTAAAGGCACGCTATCTCATTCGGTAAAATTTCTTCTGGAATTTTTCCCAAAGAATTTTCTTGACTTAGGCTGTGGAAACGGAAGAAATGCTATACCGTTGGCCCGAATGGGATATAAAGTAACGGGGATGGACGTTTCTAAAGTAGCTCTATACCAAGCAACCGAAACATTAAAATCAGAAGGTACGGAAGTTCAAGAGAGGGTTAGATTAGTACTTGGTTCTATGGGCCAACCACTTCCTTTTGGGAATAAAGAATTTGATGTTGTAACGGATATTACTTCTTTTGATATTTTAGTTGATGATGCAGAAGTTGATTGCCATAAAAAAGAAGCAGCGCGAGTGCTGAAACATAACGGTTATTTTCTTTATTACGATATGGCCGAAGACGACCCTTATTCTTTAGCTCTTCTAGCTAAATCACCGGATAAAGATAAAGGAATTATCTATACCCCCACTGGCATCCCCTTTAAGATTTATTCAACAGATGACATTAAAAGGATTTTTAATTTTTTTGAAGTAGTTGCTCAAGAAAAATTCAGGTTCCAAGATATTATGGATGGGACCGAATGGGATCGCAGTATTCTCTGTATGATAATGAAACGCAAATAAGCCTCTATAAAAGAGGTTTTTATTTTTGGGTCTTAGCATTCATTCTTCATTTGCCAGCGATCGCTGGTAAATGAAGACAGAATTATTTTTCCTTGTAAATATTTGTTGTGAAGCCGTCGGTTAAAATTTTAATGTCGCCGTTTAAATCGGTGCGAAAAATACTGGCGTTAACTATTTGAAGACGGCTTAAAGCCGCCGGCGACGGATGGCCGTAACGATTTTTGGCGCCAACTTCTATCATCGCGGCTTTTGGCGAAACAAATTTTAAAAACAACAGAGAAGAAGAGTACTTTGAGCCGTGATGGCCTACTTTCAAAATATCCGATTTTAAATTATCTCCGTATATTAAAAGCCGGTTTTCTATTTTAGAGGTGGCATCGCCCGTCAATAATATGGAAAAATTTTTAAACATGAGTTTGCCGACAACCGAAGTGTCATTAACATCGTTCCCGCCGCTACTGAAACCTTCGCTCTTTTTGTTAAAAACTAAATTCTTCGCCCGTTCCGGCGATAAAATATCAAATTCCAAGTTATCACTAAAATGAATTGCTTCCCCCGCTTCGGCGATGACAACCGGAATATTTTTTTCTTTAATTGTCTTTAAAAATTCGGAATAAACGTCGGTTTTCAAATCGGCGCCGCTTAGAATAACCGTGCCAATATCATATCTTTTTAAAACTTCAACAAGCCCGGTAACATGATCGGCATGGGGGTGAGTCAGTAAAACAATGTCAATCCGCTTAGTAAGCGCCGGCAAATATTGCCCTAATTTTTGGAGAACTTTATTATTCGGCCCGCCGTCAATAAGCATTGTTTGATTTTCCGGCGTTTTAATTAAAATAGCGTCGCCTTGACCGATATCAAAAGAAATAATTTCAAGCGTCCGGTTATTTTTATCGCTTAAAACCAAAAACCAAATAACGGCAATGATCGCCAAAATTATAGTTAGCGCTTTTAGAAATGTTGTTATTTGTAATTTGTATACGTTACGCGTGGGATTCATATTGAAGCCAGAGGCAAAATGCTTAAAATTTTTACCACAAAAATTTGATAAGAAAGCAGAAACCAGGCCGGCAAAATCAATATCTCCGCGATTTTAAGCGAAATAAACCCCGACAAGCCGGATAAAAATCCAAAAAGCATTGTCGTTGGAATCGCCGGCAGAATTAAAACATTGGCCAGCGTGGCAACTAAAGAAACGCGGCCAAACTCCCAAAAAATTATAGGAAAAGTCATGATTTGAGCCGATAAAGTAGCAGATAAATTGGCGCGGAAAGATAAAAAATTTGGCAAACCGGCAAACCAGCGGTTGAAGTGAGGCGCCAAATAAATCAATCCAAGAGCGGCTAAAAATGAGAGCTGAAAACCCGTGTCATAGCGTAAAAGATAGGGGTTCGCAAACAGCATTGCGGCGCCGGCAAAAACAATTGCGTTAGTCACTAGGTAAAACCGGCCTTCGCGACCAGCCAAAACCAATAGGCCACCCATGATGGCCGCGCGGACCACCGAAGCGCCGGCTCCGGCAATTAATGTAAACATCAAAATACTAATAATAACAATCCAGAAAATCAGCCGCCGCGGCAGAAGTAAATAACTTAAAAAGTTTAGCATCATAATACTGATAATGGAAATGTTATAGCCGGAAATAGCCACTATGTGGCTGGTGCCGGTTATATTAAAAGCACTCGTCAAATTATCGGGAAGAGTTCTCCTGGCGCCAACGAGAAGTGCGGCCAAGAAGGAAGATTTCGGTTCCGATAAAATCTTATCAATAATAGCAATAAAATTCTTTTTTAAAATCAAAAGATATGCGTAAAAATTTAACGATTCCGGCCGATTTAAAAGCGTTATCTCAGGATTGCGGCTGATTAAAAATATATTGTCTTTGGCTAAATAATTCTGATAATCAAATCCTGAGAAATTTTCTGGCTTCTCCAAATTCCCTGAAATTTTTAAAATATCGCCGTAAAAATATTCCGGATAAAGATTGGTTTTTACCAAAATCCGGCCAAAACGCTCATTTTTTAAAACATACTGAGCAAAATCCGACCGACGGTCCGGCTCTTCAACAACCGCGCCGTTAAAATCCGCCTTTTGTCCTACTATAAAACTCTGGGAAATTTCCGACGGGCGACGGCTCATAATTTCATGGCTACGCCAAACGCCGAAAGCCAGCATTAAAATACAGAATCCGAAAATAATTTTCCGGCGATCTTTTTTAAAGAAAGAAAAAATTAAAAATAAAAATCCAAAAATAAAAATTCCGACCATCACAGTGACCGGAACCTTGATCAATGAATATAAAAACACTCCTACAATGAAACTCAATAAGAGAAACAGAAATATCTTACTTTTTGTCATCCCCGTCTTTATCTTTCTTTCTTCTTATAAATGCCGGCATATCCCATTCTTCTTCGTCAATAATTTCAATATTAACCGCCGGTTTTTTTGGCGGCAGGGAATTTTCTCCCCCTTCGGAGGATCTCCCGTAGGGAGACAAAACATGCGACACAACTTGATTATTGCCGTTGCCGCTCCCGTTGTACTTATTAGTGTCAAAACCGGTAGCCACCACCGTTACTTTTACTTCTCCTTTTTTAAGTCGGCTGTCGTGAGTGGCTCCAAAAATGACTTTTGCTTCCGAGTCAATAGATTCGGTTATTACCTTGGCCGCTTCATTAATATCGTTCATCCCCAAATCCACTCCTCCAGACACGTTAAATAAAATGCCTCGCGCCCCGTTAATTGAAATATCAAGCAAGGGTGAATTAATCGCCGCTTTGGCCGCCGCTGCGGCCCGATCTTCACCGGTAGCCCTGCCAATTCCCATTAAAGCTGAACCGGCGGAAGACATAATAACTTTAATGTCGGCAAAATCAACATTTACAATGCCCGGATAAGTTATTAAGTCGGCAATGCCCTGAACTCCTTGTTTTAAAATGTCGTCAATAATGTTAAAAGCATCAACAATAGATGTATTTTTATCAATTAAATTCAAAACCTTGTCGTTCGGAATAGTGATTAAAGTGTCAACCCGGTCGCGCAAAGCAACCAGCGCTTCTTCGGCAATAGCCGCGCGTTTTTTCCCTTCAAATAAAAACGGCTTGGTAACAACGGCGATTGCGAGCGCCCCGACATCATGAGCCGCGTCGGCGATAATCGGCGAGGCGCCGGAGCCGGTGCCGCCTCCTAAGCCGCAAGTTATAAAAACCAAGTCGGCGCCCTTTAGGGCGTCGGCGATTTCATCGCGGTTTTCTTCCGCCGCTTGCCGGCCCACATCCGGATTCATTCCGGCGCCAAGCCCGCGAGTCAGGTTTTTCCCAATGTGGATTTTTGTTTGAGCTTTGGCGTGGTGAAGATCTTGAGCGTCGGTATTGATAGCGATAAAATCAACCCCTTTAATTTGGGCATTAAACATTCTGCTAACAGCATTGCCGCCACCGCCGCCAACGCCAACAACTTTAATTCTGGCGAATGTTTCTATTTCCGGTTTAATTCGAGGCATGTTGCAAATTAAAAGTTTAAAGTTTAAAAGTAAAAATGAAAAATTATGGAATTAAATTTTTGAGCCAGCCGAGAACGCCGGAGGGAACGGAATCGTCCATTATAACGCGGTTGTAGGTTTCGTCAAAACCCCAGATTACCAATCCCAAAGCCGTAGCGAAAATCGGATCTTGGATAATTTCTTCAGGACCCATAATTTTCTGCGCCGATCCACGGCTTACCGGCAAGCTTAATTCTTTTTTAGCTAATTTGTCCAGTCGGGGAATTTTACTGCCGCCGCCGGTTAGAATGACACCCCCCGGCAACATTGCTGCTCGGCCAACTTTTTTTAATTCTTTTTGAACCGTTTCAAAAATTTCAGAAAATCGAGCCTCGCAAATAACGGCAATTTCGCGCCTCTGGATAGAATTGTCTCCACCCAATTTTTTAAGATCAACCATGTCTCTTGAGCTGGTGCTTTCCGCCAAAGCCGAACCGTGGAGTTTTTTGATCTTCTCGGCCGTATCAACGTCAACTTGAAGACCATAAACCAAATCATGGGTGGTGTGCGCCGATCCGAGCCCCAAAATCGCGGCGTGAAAAATATCACCTTCTTCAAAAACAACCATTCCAGTAGTACTGCCGCCTATATCAAGCACCAAGGTACCCAATTCTTTCTGGCGAGAACTTAAAACGGCATAGCTGGCCGCCAGGGGCGACAAAACCAGTTCTTTAATTTTAACGCCGGATAGGGCAATAGCCTTGCGGAGATTTTTTAAAGCCGACGCCCCGCATTCAATGATTAAAGTATCAACTTCCAGTTTAACTCCAGACATCCCCAAGGGGTCTTTAACACCGCGTTCGCCGTCAACGATCCACTCACGAGCTAAATTATGTAAAATTTCCCGATTGGGACTTGCCGGTATGGCCTCTGCCTGAACCAGCGCCCTTTGGATGTCTTCCCTGCTAATTTCTCTGTCGGCGCGGGAAACTATGACCACCCCTTTTGACGGCCTGACAAAAATGTTACCGCCGCCAACTCCCACTACCGCTTCATTGTGTTTTATCCCGGCATGGCTTATGGCTTTTTGCCACGCTTCGCGAATAGCCACCGCCGCCTCTTCAATATCAACCACAGCGCCCCGGCGAACGCCCCGCGAGTAGACCTCCGCCCAACCGATAACTTGGGGCGCTTCCTGATTTTTCTTTTTAAAAGCCGCCACAACCTGAACCGATGTGGTGCCCACATCTAAACCTATAATTATTTCGTCTCGAGACATGTTTCAAATTTAAAATTAAAAATGAAAAGTTAAAAATGAAAAGTTAAACGTTTAAACTTTTAAGTGTGTTAAAATTCTTTTTTCCAACCGATCAGTTTTTTTGGCTTCAGCGGCCGATTTTTCATGGTCATATCCAAGTAAATGAAGCAAACTATGAATCAAAATAGTTATTAAATATTTTTTATCGCGGATTTTTTCACTGCTAATAACTATCTCCCCTAAGTTTATCACATTAATATTGCCTTTGGCAAATATCGATGATTTTCGGCTGTTTAAGCCAAAAGAAAGTTCATCGGGAGTATAATTTTTTTTGCGCCAAATTTTATTTAACTTCCTGATTTCCTCCGCGCTAACAATTAAAACAGCCAGTTCTGCCGGCTGTTTTAATTTTAAAAAATTCAAAGTCCTAGAAATTACGTCCAATATAAACTTTTTCGGAATTCGGCGTTTGGTTTTATTATAAATTAAAATTTCATGTTTCATTTTTAAGCTCTTCCTCAATAATTTTTTTCACCGCGTCGCCACCGGCTCGGCCTCTTACTTCTGCCATAACAGAACCCATTATTTTCCCGAATTCTTTCGCCGCAACTTCACCTATTTCAGAAATTTTTTTCTTGACCACTGCCCTTAATTCATTTTCTCCCATTTCTTCCGGCGCATATTTTTTAATGATTTCAAGTTCTTTAGTTTCTTTTTCCGCCAAATCTTTTCGGCCGCCTTTTTCATATTGAACGATGGATTCTTTACGTTTTTTAATCTCGCTTAATACAACAGAAATCGTTTCATCATCCGAAAGTTCCGATAGTTTCTCTAATTCCTCCACCGGTTTGTTTTCTTTGGATAATTTTGTCCTTTTTAGAAGTTCATTATTTTTAATAACGCTCATTAAAAACCTTAGGGCGGAAACAATACCGCCAGAACCGCTTTTAAGAGCGATGGTCAGATCTTCATTTATTTTGTCTTTCAACATTTGTTTATTTATCGTCTAAATGTTTTTTCCGGAGGCAATTTCCCTAATTTATAAAGTTTTTCTCTTTCTTTTTGAGATTTTTGACGCCTTAGAGCACCCAATCTTTTTTGTCTTTTAGTTAAAGGTGAAACGTAAAAACGACCGCGCCTGGTCCGCAATAAAACACCGCTTTGCTGGATGCGCCGGCTAAAGCGCCTCAACAAACTTTGAACTGACTCTTTTTCTTTTTTTCTGACCGTTATTGGCATGTTTCAAATTAAAAATTAAAAGTGAAAAATGAAAAACTAGAACTCAAATTTCATCGATTTTCCTCCCAAAAGATGCAGATGCAAATGGTCAATTTCCATGCCGGCATCGCGTCCTACGTTAAAAACTAAGCGATAACCGTTTTCCGAGACCCCGATATCTTCCGCCGCCTCTTTGGCTTTTAAAATTAATCTTCCTAGTAAATTTTCATTTTCACCTCTCAAAGCGCTTACCGGCCCCAAGTGCGTTTTTGGAATTATTATAAGGTGAACCGGCGCCTTGGGATTAATATCTTTAAAAACCAAAAACTCTCCATCTTCCGCCACGATATCGGCCGGAATTTCCTTGCTTACAATTTTACAAAATACGCAGTTCATTGATTCTATATTTAATCACTTTGATTATTTTCAGTCAATAAGGGAACTCGCGGGGTGATTTTTTTAAGGCGTTTTTTGACTTCGTCAATAATTTTTTCCAAAGGAATGGTTTCTTGAACGCCGGACTGCATTTCTCTTAGAATCAGCGTGTTATCCAACGCTTCTTTCTGCCCTATAATCAGCGCCAAATCGGAGCACAACCTGTCGGCTACTCTTAACTGGGCTTTAATGGAATCCCGGCCAAATGATTCGCAAACTGGGATATTATTTTTTCTAAATTCTGTGAAAAGTTTTAAACTTTTCTTTTTTGCCAAATCCCCCAACTGGGCCAGAAAAACCCTGGCTTTTGGTTTTAAAGAGGCAACTTTCACCTCCTGACGCCTCATTTCACTTACTGCGCGTTCAATGCCGATTGAACCGCCCATCGCCGGAGTTGGCCTGCCTCCCAAGTTAGAGACAAGATAATCGTAGCGGCCGCCGGAAGCAATCGCAATTTGAGAACCCGACGCCTCTTCCGGCGCGATTTCAAAAACCGTTCGAGTGTAATAATCAAGCCCTCGCACCAAATAAGAATCTAAAACATAAGGCAAGCCCAACTCGTCTAAAAATTCCAAAATTAGTTTAAAGTGATCATGACAGGCATGGTCTAAATAATCAATGGAGTTCGGCGCCGAACCCTTTAGGGCGACGCATTCAACTTCCTTGCAATCCAATAATCTTAAAGGATTTTCCTTAAATCTTTTTTTGCAGTTTCTGCAAAGCCGGTTAACCTTGTTTCGGTAATACATTTTAATTTCATCGCGATACCTGTTCCAGCAACTTTTATCGCCAATGCTGTTAATGCGAATGGTTAAATTTTTTAACCCGATTTCGCAAAGTATCGCGTAAATAAGCTGAATCACCTGAACATCAACCACCGCGTCGCTCTCTCCGATAATATCAAAATCGGCCTGATGGAACTGGCGATAACGGCCGGCTTGGGGCGCTTCATGGCGAAACACGGGTCCCCAGTGGAAAAATTTAACAGGCTGGGGCTGGCTGAAAAAGCCATTTTCTATATATGCCCTAACGGCGCCGGCCGTAAGCTCCGGCCGAAGCGCCAAAAAATCGCCGCCTTTAGTTTTGAGCGTATACATTTCATGTTCTACAATGTCGGTCGCGCCGCCTATTCCCTTTTTAAATAATTCGGCTGATTCCAAAATCGGAGTTCCAATAGTTTCAAAACCGTAATAAGCCGCCATTTCTTTGCTTACTTTTAAAAATTTTTCCCAATATTTTGAAACGCTGGGCAAAACATCGTTCATGCCTTTTGGCGCCTGAAATGCTTTTAGTTTTGGTTTTCGTGACATATTTTCATCTTTCAATAAGTCTTAATAACTAAAAACTGACGCTTTAGCGACAGGCCAAGCTCTGACCCAAACCCGGCCCACAATATCATTTCTTGGTAAAATTCCCCACTGCCGCGAATCCGAAGATGCCAACCGGTTGTCGCCTAAAACGAAATATTCATTCCGGCCCAATTTCTTTTTAACGTTGCCTGTAGTAATACCTTCTCGCGGCAAATAATTTTCATCAATAGAAAAACCATCAGGATTGCCGTCGTTATAAATTACAACTCCGCCGTTTTTAATTTCAACGGTTTCATTCGGAAGGCCGACAACTCTTTTTATGTAATATTTTGACGTATCAAGCGGATAATGGAAAACGATGACTTCCCCCCGCTGCGGAGATTTGAAATAGTAACTTATTTCGTCAATAAGCAAATATTCGCCATCTTCAAAATTGGGCTCCATTGAAGCGCCTTCTACAAAAAATGGCTGAACTAAAAAATAGCGCACCAGCCCGGCCAACACCAGGGCAATCGCGGCTACTTTTATAATATCCCAAGAAAATGTAAAAAATGACTTTAAAAATTGCATATTTTGTGATATTGTATATTAAAAAATGGATAAAATCAAATTAATCGTCGGCTTAGGCAATCCCGGGAAAGAATATGAACACACCAGGCATAATGTGGGCTTTTTATTTATTGATATTTTAGAGAATAATTTTAAAAATAAAAAAATTATTTTAGCCAAAACACAGGCCTTTATGAATAAATCGGGGGCGGCCGTTTTATCTTTAATGAAATTTTATCACCCTACGGGTGATCTCCCGAAGGGAGATAAAACAAAGCCGGAAAATGTTTTGGTTGTTCACGACGATATTGATATTTTGTGGGGCAATTTCAAGTTTTCTTTCGGCCGTTCTTCAGCGGGACATAAGGGCGTTGAATCGGTAATAAAAGCGCTTAAGACCAACAATTTCTGGCGGTTAAGGATTGGCATCCAACCAATTCGGCAAGCTCAAGGCAAGCCCGCATTAAAAAAACGCGTGCCAGCGGATAAAATTATTTTAAAAAAATTTACTCACGAAGAGCTCGGGGAACTTGATAAAATCATGAAAAAAGCTATCCGTAAATTAGCGGATAGCTAAAATCTGGTGCTGGAGTTCGCGCAAGTCAATATCGAGCTTTGCCTTAATTTCATTAACGGCAACATTGATTTTTAACGCCCTTGACCGAGTATTTTTACCATTATCATCTGTTTTTCCAATCCACCCCAAATAAATTCCAACGAGTTCCGGCCTTCCATCTCTGAAAACTACGATAGAAGAACCGGAATCCCCCTGATCGGTTGATTGGGAAATACCGAATTCATTGTCGTTTTTCTTTACTTCAAGAAGCGCGCCGTCCGGGCTGGCGCTTACCAAAGAAGTGACAAAACCGGGCCTAGCCACTTCGGAATTAATTTTCGGTTTGCCGTTTAAGTAAATAAAATGGCCGATTTTAAGCTCATCGCTTTCTCCGATTTCAAAAGGAAAATTCAGTATGCCTGCCCTGACGGTACCGTCGGGGTTAACATTTTCCTTAATTTCAAATAAACTAAAGTCCTTTTCTTTATTTCTGTACAGCTCTGTTAAAGAATGCTTCGAGCCATCCGGCGCTAGGAGCACTATGTTGTATTTCAAAACCTTTAAACTAAGGGTGATTCCCAGTGCTCCCTCCGGAGTCATTATCCCTATTGTTTGCCGGCTGAAAATTTCGGCATCGCTTACGTGAGAAGCCATTAAAACATATCGGCCGATAATCATCGCCGGCGCTTCACTGACTTTCGTAATGCTTTGCGCAGATTCGGAACTTAATTCTCTTAATTTATCCGGAACTTCTAAAACCACGGTAGTTCTAACGTAAACTTTATAGTTTAAAAATTCATTTAAATCCCAAACTCTCATTATCATTAAATTATTATTAAAATCATACTTGCCATCAACTCCCAAAATATTTAACAGTTCGGCAGCGGTTTTTTCACTAGTCAATGTCAGCTCGGCCTCAACGCCGGTAATTCTGGCATCCATATTCCTATAAGTTCTAACACTCACAACACCTAAACCCGCGTTTACCAAGATCATAACAACCCAAAAAGCGGCTTTCTTTTTCATTTTCATCTCCTGCCTGCCCGCCTGTTTTTTAAATTGCTTTCCCTTAAGTTATTAACATAGTTATAACGCTTTTGGTTCGTCACGTCAAATATTAAAAGGGCGAGTGGAGCGCCCTTTATTTAGAAAGAATTTCAACGGCTTTTTCGAGCTGTTTATCTTCGCGAAGCGCCTCTGAAGAAGACGGCTTCGGGTCAACAACCTCATGAGTCGGAATAACGCCGATGTCGTTAATCTTGGTCTTGGAATTGCCAACCAAAAACTCAAAAGTGGTCAAACGCAGACGCGAACCATTAGAAAGCGGAATCATCGTCTGACCCACGCCTTTGCCGAAAGTATTCGCGCCGACCACCGGGAAACCCCAATCTTTCATAGCTCCGGCAAAAATTTCCGACGCCGAAGCGCTGCCTTTGTTTACAAGAATCACCACCCGCATATCGCGAAACATTCCGGATTCGCGATTAAGATTAAGTTCTTTTTTAACATGCGCGGTATCGAAAACAGTAGATCTGTCGCGTTCGCGCATTACCATAAGAATATCTCCGGAACGCGCAAAATCGTAAAGAATTTCAAGCGCATTCCAAAGAATTCCGCCGGGGTTATTTCGAAAATCCAAAACAACTTTCATAATGCCTTTAGCTCGAATAGCCGACATTTCCTTTCTTAACTCGTCAGGCAAAACTTCACTAAAGGTCTTGACTTTAATATAACCGATGGCACCGAAAGAACTGTTTATGGTTTTAGCCGAAACGGCGTGCGCTGTAATGACCTCGCGAACGACATTAACAGTTACTTCCTTGCCCCTTCTGTCAACAGTAATCTTAGTTTCAGTACCAGGATTGCCTCTCATGCGCTTTACGGCATCCATAATGTTTACAACCGGATAGCCGTCAACTTTGGTAATCACGTCACCCGATTTCAAACCAGCGCGATACGCCGGAGCGCCATCAATGGGCAAAATAACCACCACTTTCCCGTCTTGTTCAGAAACTTCAAGCCCGACGCCGCCAAACTTGCCTTCCATTTCGGTTTCAAGCATCTGGGCTTCTTCCTTGGAATACCATGCCGAGTGCTTGTCGCGGCAGCTTTTCTCATTCGGCTTCATGCGAAGCATCTCATAAGCGCAAGCTCGAAGATCAGCCGGCTTATCTAAAGAGAGCCTCGAATAATAGAGAAGAATTTCCGCGAAGGACTGCATCTCTTGTAATATGAGCTCCCGTTCTTCGGACGAAACTGGAGACAAATTGGCTTGCCCAAAAGCCATTGAAGGCAAAAAACCGAGTAACATGATAACCAGAATAAACAGCTGTCGCAATGCTTTCATTGCTTTCTCCATAGTATTAATAATTATCAGGAGAAAAAGAAGGAGAAGGAGTCGGAATTATAATCGGCTGGTCTTGCGGCCGCGAAGTTTTCTCGGGACCGCCGGCGACAGGCGCGGGATGGAAAATTGTTTTGGGGCTTTCGTCAAACCCCCCTCTTCCTTTTTCCCGACCCGTTTTGCCATCAGCTTTGTTTTTGCCCGATTTATCACCAAATCCCCCGCCCTTCCGCTTTCCGCCAAGCAGAAGCTGGGTATTTTTTTCTTTAGCTTTTTGCTGGGCATCTTTGAATTGCTCCTGCAACTTTTCATCCGCGGGCATAAGATAATACCGCGGCTCAGAATGATTGGGTGAGCGTAAAAGAAGATAAATTCCCGATTTATTTTTTGCTTCGCCGTAGAGCACCAGATGCCCCGGATGTCCTTCGGGAAGCATATTTTGAAGCTCCTCAAAAGTAATTGGTTTGGGCTGTGATAAATTGTTGAACGCCAGTTTGTAAAAATTGTCCGCTGCCGTAAAACTTAACCAAACAAGCGCCCCTAAAGCGAGAAAAGCCGTTACTTTGAAAAGCGGGCTTTTACTCCACCAAATGGAAACAATTGCCAAAACAAACGCAATCACTATGGAACCCAAAAAATACGGACCGATAAGAGATGTGTAATCAGTCATTGCGATTCTCCAACGGCGGCGCGAAGCGGCGTAAACACAATATCGGGCTTGCCAACAAGTTTCCTATTCTCTAAAACAAAATTAGCGATGGTGATTTCTTGTCCGACTTTCGTTAAAACAACTCTTTTCTTTGCTATCGAATCGGCGCGGCTTCCATAGCTTATAAAAATATCGGCTTCAACGGGCACTTCGGTAAGTTCCGAGCCGTTTCGAAAAAGATGCACATTTACGGTATATCGCCCATCGGGCGTGTCTCGGCCGAATATAACTTCGTAATTAAGTTTAGTCGTATCACGACTATTGCCAAGGTCGTCCCGCAAAAGATTAAAAGTGTTTCCGGCCCGGTTGGAGTATCCGACCGGTCGATCGCCGGGCGCCCGCGCCCAAAGATCAACGTCAACATCAACGTAATCCGGCCATCTGATCCAAACCATGATATTGCCGGGCATTTTTACTACCGCCTCGGCGGCTGTTTGTTTTTTGGGAGGATTAACAAACACCAAAACCATCAGAAACAGCATAAAAAAAATCATACCGGGATTAAATAGCACGTCAGAAAGCATGGTCCCCGTGGTAGTCTGGCTATCATCATCCCAGTTATTCATATGAAACTCCAATATTAACCGCTTCTTCAACAACTTGCCCCATTGCCGGCCGCAAGATCCACTTCAGGTTGATATCAAGCCAAATAGCCATGCAAATGCCGACAATAGTAGTATCAAGCGCGATGAAAAAGGCCCCGGTAAGCTTGCTTAAAAACGGGCCAAACAGCTCAAAATCGCGAAAGGCCTCAAAATCAATCATGCTTAAGCCCATGCGAAAACCAACCACGGTTCCCAAAAGGCCTAATCTTACCAGCCAATCTTCAAGGGCGGCAAGATAAGAAAACTTTCTGATCATTTTCTTCTCAAGCTGATCGACTATAATCGGTTTATCGTCAGCCTTGGCTTCCCGATATCTCCGCGCAAATTCCGCCACCAGCGACTTAGTGGATTTGAGCCAAAAGCCTGCTTCCCGCGCGCCTTTCTCTTGCGCGAGCGCGTAATATTTATGAGCAATATTCAGCTCTCTTGAAACATTAAAAATCCGCCACATCACCATTGCTAAACCGAGCAATCCCAAGCCGAAAATAGTCCGGGAAATGTAAACTGCATCAGCTTTCAAAACAGCGTTGATCCAACCCTCGCGGTATGCCCAATAAGCCACCACTCCGCAACTGGCATTAACCGCAAGCGCTTTAAAAAACGTCACAAAATTGGTATTGTTATGCCTTGCTGGAGTGCCCATGACAATTCCTTTCCGTCACTAATAATTAAATTGTCAAGATACATTGCCGAAATCATAACAGAATCGATTAAATTTGTCAAAATGGTATATATTGTGTATATTCTTTAAATTATGTCTAGCGAAAAAATCAAAATTATAAAAAAATCGTCAAAAGAATATCCGAAAATTCTTAGGGAAATCGTAAACGCCCCGAAACAGCTTTATGTTCGCGGCGAATTGCCAAAAAACCATGAAATGAATTTTGCTATTGTCGGCACAAGAGCTGCTTCCGAGTACGGAAAAACATTGGCGTTTAAAATTGCCAAAGAACTCGCGGAGTTAGGTTTTAATATCGTCAGCGGCTTGGCGCTCGGCATAGACACTCAAGCCCATTTGGGCGCGCTTGCCGGAGGCGGAAAAACTATCGCGGTTTTAGGATCGGGTACTCTCGACGCGTCAATATTTCCAAAAGAAAATTTGGCATTGGTTAAAAAAATAGTTGATTCCGGCGGCGCCGTTATCAGCGAATACGAACCGCAAGCCAAATCGGAAATTTGGTATTTTCCGGAACGCAACCGGATTGTTTCCGGGCTTTCCCGGGGCGCATTGGTCGTTGAAGCGCCGGAAAAATCCGGCGCTCTTATCACCGCCCGACTGGCGCTGGAGCAAAATCGAGAGGTCTTTGCCATTCCCGGCTCCGTGTTTTCAAAAAACTCTATCGGCGCCAATAATTTAATAAAAAGCGGCGCTAAAATGGTTACTTCGGTTGACGATATTTTAGAAGAATTTAACCTTATCGGCTTAAAAAGCAAAAAGGGAGAAAACAAAAGAGAAAATATGAATCCGGAAGAAAAATTAATTTTTAGCATTATTGAAAAAGAACCGGTCCATATTGATAAAATTTGCGAAATTGCCAAAATGCCCGCCGGTCGAGTAATGTCAATTGTTTCCATACTGGAAATTCAGGGTATAATAAAAAACATCGGCGGCAAATTCGCCAAGATATAAAAAATGAAGATGAAAATAAAATTTAAAAATTTTATTTTCATCTGAATTTATATGAAACTGATAATTGTTGAAAGTCCCACAAAAGCTCGTACTATCTCACAATTTCTTGGGAGCGATTTTAAGGTTGAATCGTCATACGGACATGTCCGCGATTTGCCGGAAAAAAAATTAGGAATTGATTTAGAAAAAGATTTTGAACCGCAGTATGTGATTCTTCCTAAAGCCAAAAAAAGAGTTGCCGAACTAAAATCCGAGGCAAAAAAATCGGAAAAAGTAATTCTGGCGACAGATGAAGACCGCGAAGGAGAAGCTATCTCCTGGCATCTAATCCAAGCGCTTGGATTAGATGACGGAAAAATTTCAAAAACCGAGAGAATCGTTTTTCACGAAATCACAAAAACAGCGATTGAAAATGCCTTAAAAAATCCGCGCAATATTGATGAAAATCTCGTTGATGCCCAGCAAGCGCGCCGAATTCTTGACCGGCTGGTTGGTTATAAATTGTCTCCTTTTTTGTGGAAAAAAGTCGCGAGAGGGCTTTCGGCCGGCCGAGTCCAGTCCGTGGCGGTTCGATTGGTGGCTGAAAGAGAGCGAGAAATTGAAAAGTTTAAGCCCGAAGAGTTTCATACGATTTCGGCAAAGTTTTTAAAAGATTCTCGCGAGTTTCTGGCACAACTTATAAAAATTGGAGAGAAAAAACTTGATAAGTTCGCCGTAAAAACAGCCGCCGAAGCTGAGAAAATCATTAATGATTTATCCCCCTACGGGGGATCTCCCGAAGGGAGAAAAGATTCCGATTGGAATGTAGAAAGTATTGTAAAAAAAGAAATGCGCCGACAGCCGCTGGCGCCGTTTACCACTTCAACATTGCAGCAAACCGCTTTTGCCAAATTTGGATTTAGCGCCAAACAAACGATGATGCTGGCCCAACAGCTTTATGAAACCGGCCTCATTACTTACATGAGAACCGATTCGGTAAATCTGTCGCAGGAATCAATTTCGGCCGCGCGGGAAAAAATAGGAAAAACATTCGGCAATAATTACCTCGCACCGTTACCGAGAATTTACAAAACAAAGTTAAAATCAGCTCAGGAAGCTCATGAAGCCATAAGATCGACTTCGCCGGACGCCGAACCGGAATCGCTGAGGCCCAAATTAGCGCCTCAACAATTTAAACTTTATGATTTAATTTGGAGAAGATTTATAGCGACCCAAATGCCGGATGCTGTTTTTGACGCCACGTCTATTGATATAGCCGCTTCAAAATATATTTTTAGAGCGAACGGCAATATTCTAAGGTTTGACGGTTTTCTTAAAGTTTATCCGATGAAAACCGTTGAAACGGAATTGCCGGCGCTTTTAGAAAAAGAAAACTTAGAATTAAAAGAATTAAAATCTCAACAGCATTTCACAGAACCGCCGGCGCGCTACAACGAAGCCAGTTTAATTAAAGCGCTTGAGGAACACGGCATCGGCCGACCTTCAACTTACGCGCCGACAATGGCAACTATTCAGGCGCGCCGCTACGTTTTAAAAGACGAACAGAAACGCCTAAAACCGACCGACATCGGCGTTTTGGTAAATGACATATTGGTAGAACATTTCCCGAAAATCGTTGATTTGGAGTTTACCGCCGGAATGGAGGAAGACCTTGATGACATTGCCGATGGAAAAAAGAAATGGCGGCCGGTTATAAAGGAATTTTGGGAGCCATTTAAAGAAAATTTAGACAAAAAATCGGAAGAATTAAATAAAAAAGAAATCACTATGGAAAAAACGGAATTAAAATGCCCGGAGTGCGGGAAGGACTTAATAATCAGGATGGGGCGCTATGGCAAGTTTTACGCCTGCACCGGATTTCCTTCCTGTAAATACACGGCTACGATAGAAAGAAAAGATAATAAAGAACCACAAGCTGATCTCGGTTCGTGCCACAAATGCGACACCGGAAAAATCGTCAGGCGCCGCACCAAAAAAGGCCGGACTTTCTGGGGCTGTTCCAATTGGCCCAAATGCGACTGGGCCACTTGGGAAAACCCTCAAAAGAACTCATTAGAAACCACAGAAGATTAACTGAAAATGCTTGAGAAAATCCTCACTTATTTTCAAAAACAGGAGGAAAAAGCGCTTATAAAATCGGCTTACGATTTGGCTTGGCGCGCTCATCGGGATCAAAAACGGGAGTCGGGAGAGCCCTATATTCAACACCCGCTGGGTGTTGCTTTAATGCTTACCAAAATGAACCTTGATACCGAGACCGTGGCCGCCGCCCTGCTTCACGATGTGGTTGAAGACACGCAATACACTTTAAACGATATTGAAAAAAATTTCGGGAAAACTATCGCATTTCTCGTAAATGGCGTCACTAAACTTGATAAAATCAAATACAGCGGCGCGGAGGGCAAAACGGAAAATTTAAGAAAAATGTTTTTGGCCATGGCCAAAGATATTAGGGTGGTTTTGATAAAATTGGCCGACCGTTACAACAACATGCAAACTCTGATGTTTCTATCTGAAGACAAACAAAAAACAATCGCGCTTGAAACGTTAGAAATCTACGCCCCCATCGCTTATCGGCTAGGAATGGGCGAGTTAAAAGGCCAATTGGAGGACTTGGCTTTTAAATATTTATATCCCGAAAAATACGCGTGGCTTGAAAACGAAGTAACCGAAAAATATGAAACGCACAAGGCCCATATTGATAAACTAAGGCCTATTATTTACAAGATTTTTAAAAACGAAGAAATTGCTCCATTGGAAATTCATGCCCGGGTTAAGCATTTTTACAGTTTGTATAAAAAACTGCTCCGTTATCAGATGGACTTTGATAAAATCCATGATCTTGTGGCCGCGAGAATTATAATGAAAAATATTGAGGATTGTTATTTGGCTTTGGGCGCTATCCATCAAGTTTGGAAACCCGTCACGGGACTCATTAAAGATTATATCGCCACACCCAAGCCCAACGGCTACCAAAGTTTACACACTTCGGTGTTTGGACCTGAAGGAAAAATAACTGAAATTCAAATCCGCACTCCGGACATGCATGAAAAAGCCGAAAACGGCATTGCCGCTCACTGGGCCTACAAAGAACACAATTATCGTAATTATGATTTTAAAATTATTAAAAAAGAATTGGCCTGGGTTGAGCAACTGCGCGAATGGCAAAAAGCTGTGCGGGGCAGTGATGAATTTATACAGTCGCTTAAAATTGATTTTTTAAAAGACCGGATTTTCGTTTTAACTCCTAAAGGCGACGCTTTGGATCTTCCCGAGGGCGCCACGCCGGTTGATTTTGCTTACGCGATTCACAGCGACATCGGGCATCAATGCGCCGGCGCCAAAATTAACGGTAAAATTACGCCCTTAAACACCGAACTTCAATCGGGAGACGCGGTTGAAATTCTGATCCAGAAAAATAAAAAGCCGTCGGAAGATTGGCTTGGTTTTGTAAAAACTAGCTTGGCCAAAGAAAGAATCCGAAGCGCCATAAAATTAAAAATTTCCGCCTTTGGCGGAAAAAATAAAAAAGTAAAACCGCTCCTCGCTACTAACTTGCGGGTGGTGGTGCGCGATCGCATCGGTATCTTAAAAGATGTAACCAATATCATATCTTCTCATAAAATAAACATTCTTTCCGCAAAAAGCGAGGGAGCAAAAGACCCTTATCATTACTTAAATTTTTCAATTGAACCCAAAAACAAACAAAAGCTCGAAGAGCTTTTGTTTGCCATTAAAAAAACCAAAGGGGTGGAAGAAGTGAGTTATAAAATTTAGAAAACCGTGATTTTATGATTTTAAAATCTTGTCTAAAATCGCGTTGAGTTCTTCAGGAGAATAAAATTCTATCAAAATTTTGCCGCGGTTGCCGGTTTTGGCAAGTTTTACCCGCGTGCCGAAGAATTCTTCAAGACGCGATTCCAGCGCTTTTGATTCCGGATCAAGCGCGTTTTCTTTTACTTTTTTGACAACCCCCATAACCTGTCGGCCCAAGCTTTCGGCCGCTCTCACGGATAAGTTTTTTAAAATAATTTCGTTTAAGATCGCTAATTTTTGATTATCATCATCAATCGCCAAAATCGCCCGGCCGTGGCCCTCGGAAATTTTTCCCGATTCAATCGCTCTCTGAATTTCCACCGGAAGCCCCAAAAGGCGCACCGCGTTGGCCACCAATTCCCGCGATTGACCGATTTTTAGAGCAATTTCTTTTTGAGTCAGCCCGAATTCTTTTTGGAGACGCTGGTAGCCGCGCGCTTTTTCAACGGCGTTCAAATCGGCTCTCTGGATGTTTTCAATCAAAGCCAGCTCCAGTTTTTGTTTTCCTTCGGTTTTTTGCCTGATGACGGCCGGAATGAAATTAAGTCCGATCATTTTAGCGGCCTTAAGCCGCCGCTCACCGGCTACCAGTTCGTAAGAAACTTTAATGCCGGAAGCCGTTTCTTCCTCGGTTTTTGTAACAATGAGCGGCTGCAGTATGCCGTATTCTCTTATTGAATCGGCCAAAGATTGCAGTTCTTCCTTATTAAAATCGCGGCGCGGCTGGTATGGATTTTCTTTTACTCTGTCAATTTCAATCAAAAAAATACTTTCTTTTGTTTTTGGAGCATCGCCTAAAATCGCCGTTTCCGGTTTTACAGGTATTGTCCTTGGTATTAATGATTCGAGTCCTCTTCCAAGCCCTGAAAGTTTTGTCATATTTTTCTAGCGACAAAATTAAATTTAAAAATTGCTTAGCCCCATTCGCCTTCGGCGAACGGCTCGCCCCCGCCTACAATTTTAAAATTTAATTTTGTCGCTAAATATATTACTAATTTGTTTATCTAAATTTATAATTTCCTGCGCCAATTCCCGATATGCGTGACCGCCCGTAGAATATGGCGCGTGCTGCAGTATGGTTTTACCGAAACTCGGCGCTTCGGCCAACGCTACCGAGCGAGGTATTGTCGCCGAAAAAACATAATTTGGGAAATTTCTGCGAACTTCTTTTGCCACGTCTCGGCTCAATTTTTGCCGCCGGTCATGCATTGTTAAAAGCGCCCCTTTTATTTTTAAATCCCGTCCTAAATTATCGCGTATTAAATCAATTGTTTCAAGAAGCTGGCTAAGGCCCTCAAGGGCGTAATATTCGCACTGGACCGGAATAATCACTTCTTCCGCCGCCACTAGTCCGTTTAAAGTTAAAAGTCCTAAAGAAGGAGGCGAATCAACTATAATGTAATCGTAGTTAGTTCTTATTTTTCTAAGCAAATCGTAAAGCCGCCATTCTCGGCGTTCAAGATTTACCAGTTCTACGGCGGCGCCCGCCAGGGCGGGCGCCGCCGGCAAAAG
>Ga0209210_1000915_pt1 | contig 27179 bp, 26 predicted proteins | sample RifGroA1_FD_183991 | JGI IMG/M metagenome (GOLD analysis project Ga0209210, IMG submission 183991) | Contaminated groundwater microbial communities from Rifle, Colorado, USA - Rifle Groundwater A1 (SPAdes) (version 2) | ecosystem: Environmental > Aquatic > Deep subsurface > Groundwater >...
TTTCCTGAGCCACTTTGACCCCGTCTTGCTTTCCAGTGATATAGACAGTGCCGTCGTCCTCGATTTCGATTTCGGCACCGGTGTCCTCAGTAATTTGCTGAATGACTTTACCGCCCTGGCCGATAACCGCCCCGATTTTTTCCGGATTGATCATAATTTTAACAATCATCGGGGCCGAAGGAGCAATCGTCTCCCGAGGGGTGGCGATGGCTCCAGTGATGGTGTCGAGAATTTGCATTCGAGCAGTTTTGGCTCGATCGAGAGCTTCGCTGAGGATTTTTATTGGGATGCCCCCAGTTTTGATATCAAGCTGGATACCGGTAATGCCATCTTTGGTGCCGGCCACTTTGAAGTCCATATCGCCATAATGATCCTCAATTCCCTGAATATCGGTCAAGAGTTTGTATTTGTCATCACTTTCCATCATCAAACCGATCGAAATACCAGCCACTGGATTTTTAATTGGCACGCCACCGTCCATCAGAGCCAGGGTGCTAGCACAAATGGAAGCCTGGGAACTAGAACCGTTGGAGGCCAAAACTTCTGACACTAGACGAATAGTATAGGGGAAAATCTCGCGAGTTGGTAAAACGGCCCGGAGGGATTTCTCGGCCAGGGCACCATGGCCGATGGAACGACGACTCGGATTACCCATGCGACCGGTTTCGGCGACCGAAAATGGTGGGAAGTTGTAGTGGTGCATAAAGTATTTAGTGCCATTGATTTCCATCCCCTCGACTAGTTGAGAGTCTTTCGGTCCACCAAGCGTCAGACTGGTCATAACGTGAGTGGCGCCACGATAAAAGATGCCGGTACCGTGAACGATAGTGGAAAAACCACCGGCTTGGGCAAAGAGGGGCCGAACTTCATCTAGTTTGCGACCATCAGCTCGGCGATTGTTGTCGAGCGCCTCTTGATGAACGCGACGGTCAATGGCTTCCTCAAAATAGCCAAGCCATAGTCCGAGATTAACCTCGGACATCTTTTCTGTGCGGAGATTTAGCCATTCTTCTTTCAAACTATCAGCTGAGGCTTTGCCAGAATTGCCAAAAATACCATCAGTGATTTTGACTTCGATTTTTTCAGCAAATAATTGCTTGGCCTCGGCTGGTAACTCGACTTTCTCAAAAGCGGTTTTAGCCACGGCTCGTTCGGCGATGATACTTTTTTGCCAGGTTTGGATTTTCTCGATTTCCGCTGACGAGAGAGTAAAAGCTTCGCGCACTTTATCTTCGCCGATTTGCTGGGCTTCGGTCTCGAGCATGGTGATGTGTCCGTCCTTGCCACAGACCAGGAAATCAAACAGACCTTCTTCGCGTTCTTTGTAGTTTGGGTTGATGATAAGTTGCTCTCCTTTCTCCGCCGTTAGCCCAAGTCGGACGGCTGAGACTGGTCCTCCCCAAGGAATGTTGGAAGTGGCGAGGGCGAGAGAGGCGCCAATCACTGCTGGGACATCTGGATCGTTGTCTTCGTCGAGGGCGAGAACGGTAATAACTAATTGGATTTCATTGCGGATTGAGCTATCAAAAAGTGGCCGGATGGTACGATCGACAATGCGACCAGACAGAACCGCCTCCTCGGATGGTCGACCTTCACGCTTTTGGAAACGACCGCCACCGATTTTACCAGCGGCATAGTAGCGTTCCTCATATTCGACGGTGAGCGGAAAATAATCAACATCTTCACGCTTGTTTTTCGACATGACCACAGTGGCTAAGATGACTGTCTGGCCATACTTGAGCATAACCGAACCATTGGTCTGATCAGCGATGTCGGTGAAGATGGCCGACATGGTCCGCCCACCCACCTCCAGCGAGTATTCTTTTTTTTGCATAAGCTTGCGCCGACGCTCAGATTCTAGATTTGAAAACTCCTGACGGATTTTCAAAGCTATCTATCTGCTCGCCGGTAAATTAATTTTGATTTCGACAGGCTCGAAATCCCCCTTTTAATGATTTCAAAATAGCACAGATTAAAGGGGCCAGCAATCGGGTAATTCTGGGCTAAAAACAAAAGTCCCCGAGGTTTGCGCAAGCGCAAACCTCGGGGACGGTCGAGAGGTTATCTCGACTTGGGATGACAATCTGGCCTATTCTTTTGTTGTCGCCGGCACCAGTCCTCGATCCCACTGCCGTTTTCCACTTCTCTTTCTTTTGGCCAGCAAAAGAAGACGAGGAGAACACCGAGGATGCCGATTGGAAGGCAAACATAAAACCTTCCCATGGGCCCGAATTCGTCGACTCTGGCCAACAGGTGGATGAAGCTCGTTACTCCAACAAACCCCACCAGCCCCAAAACGGGCACCAGGACGATGCCGAACACTACTTTAATCGCCGTATTCATACCAACCTCCCTGTTTGGGGATAATTCCCCTCCGACAAAGACCAATTTCTCACTGTCTTACATTATAGCATATCCTCAGAAAAAAGCAAGCCCGGTAGTGAATTTTGGCATCGCTCTTCGAGCGTCCGCCTTTAAGCGGACAATGCCAAAATCTACTACCGGGCAAGCCTGATGCCGATTGTTTTACTCGTCCGTCCCAGTTACTCGTGGACCACGACGGGAAGCTGTTTGTCCTCCGATCAGATACTTGCGCGGGTTATCGCACAAATCGATAAAGTCATCGGTGGCTTCCCGCAGTTTACTGCTAGTGCTACGACCGAAAGCAATGACTTCCACCTGAACGCCCATGTTTTCTTTGAGATATTGGACGAGGGGGACGAAGTCGCCGTCACCAGAAACAATGACCACGGCATCTAGCTTTGGAGCCAATTTGATAGTATCGACAGCTAGTCCGACATCCCAGTCGGCTTTCTTTGAACCGCCAGCAAAGATTTGGAGATCTTTGGTTTTGGTTTCGATGCCGGCTTTACCGAGGGCTTCGAGAAAAGGTTTTTCTTCCCCCGTCTCAGTGGTGACTAGATAGGCTAGAGCCCGAATCAGGTCGCGACCAGCGACGGCGTCTTTCATAATCGCATTGAAATTAACGCGGGCATGATAGAGATTTTTAGCGCTATGATAAAGGTTTTGGGTATCGATAAAGACGCCCACGCGCTGACCTTTGTGTTTGAATATACTCATAAATTAAGTTCAAATTTCAAAATGCAAAGTTCAAAATTGCAGTTTAAAATTATAAAATTTATTAAAAAATTATAAAAATTCGACCTTTGCTTAATTATCAACCAACTGACAGTAAAAAACAAATTTTTAACAATTAACCCACCGCGAGGGTGGGTTAACGTAATATTTTTTAAAAATTAAGCGACCGGGCCTTCGTTTTTCTTGTTCTGACCATCAATATATTTCTGGTGAGAACGGCGCTTGGCGACGAGTTTGAGCAAACCGCGACGGGAGTGATTATCCTTCTTGTGAACCTTCAAGTGTTCAGTCAATTCGGAAATCCGCTCAGTCAAAAGGGATACCTGTACCAGAGAGGAACCAGTGTCCTCGTCATTGATGCGGGCTTTTTTAATCAAAGCTTGTTTCTTGCTGGTTGATAACATATTTGTGATATTAGCACATCAGAGTATTTTTTGCAATAGGAGAGACCATAGAGCCACTTCTTTCTGAAAAAATTGGTTAATTTTTGCCTTTTCCAATCTGGTTGACATTTTGGACAAAAGACCTATTATATATGTATTCACTACGAAAAGGACCCTTACGGTGTTTTGTCTCCGTCAGGGGCCTTTTCTTTTAGTTCGATGTTGGTTTTTTCTAAACGAAAGAGAACAACTTTTTTCTCTGCGGTCTCTGTCGTATGGCGATTGATTGTCGCACCATATGGTATAATTATTACTAAATGCTTATCTTTGTTGATGATTCTGGTGATCCTGGATTTAAACTTGAGAAGGGGTCAAGTCGTTATTTTGTTATTGCTATGGTTATTTTTGACGACAATCTGGAGGCTGAAAAGACGGCTTTGGAGATAAAAAAGTTAAAACGTGACTTAGGTTTTCCTGATGAAACTGAGTTCAAGTTTTCTAAATCTAGAAACGAGGTAAAAAAACGTTTTCTCAGCACAGTTTCAGTTTCTAATTTCAGAATCAGATGTTTAGTTGTAGACAAAAAGCTTGTTTATAGTCACGAATTAAGAAATAACAAAAAATAGCCCCAAAGGGCTATCTCCAACCACGTTCCTAGACTGGTTGTCCCAGTCACGCCACCGTCCGGTAGCAATTCAGAATACAGGTTTTAGTAAGTTAATAATAGGGCAAAACGCCAGAAAAGTCAATGAAGGGGTTTAAAAAGTGGATAACTCTAAATTGTTAATAATATGGACATCATCAAACTAAAACGGGAATTTCTAGAATATCTGGAAATTGAAAAGGGGCGATCCCTAAAGACGGTCGAGAATTACGATCGCTATCTGATACGCTTAATCAAACAAAGCGAGATCAAAGATACTGAGGACATCACCGATGATGTTATTCGTTCTTTTCGCCTGTGGCTCAATCGCCAGCCGTCTGGTCAGGGTCGTGGTGGCTCCAAAGAAGGGGTCGATAATCTCAAAAAAAATACTCAGAATTATTATTTGATTGCTTTGCGGGTTTTTTTGAAATATCTAGCCAGGCGAGGGGTCAAATCTCTCCCGCCCGACCGGATTGAACTAGCCAAGACGCCGGCCCGTGATCTCGACCTCATTACCGAAGTTGAGCTTTCTCGCCTACTCTCGGCACCCAGTGGCAGTGATGTTAAAGATTTGCGTGACAAAGCCATGATGGAGTTACTTTTTTCCACCGGTTTGCGCGTGTCAGAATTGTGCCGACTCGATCAGGACAGCATTAATATGGCTCGGGATGAGTTTAGCGTCCGGGGCAAGGGGGAAAAAGTCCGCTTGGTTTTTATTTCTGATGGAGCCAAAGCCGTTCTCAAAACCTACCTAGCCAAGCGTAAGGATATGGATCCAGCGATGTTTGTCAGCTTGTCTAAAATTAGTAAGAATGAAGGACGATTAACTCCCCGCAGTGTGGAGCGAATTGTTAAACACTATGCCACCAAGGCGGGCATTTCTAAAAAAGTTACTCCCCACACTATCCGTCACTCGTTCGCCACTGATTTATTGCAAAATGGGGCGGATATTCGTTCAGTTCAAATGATGCTCGGCCACGCCAATGTCTCCACGACCCAGATTTATACTCACGTGACTGACAAGCATTTGAGGGATATTCATAAGAAATTTCATAACAAAAAATAGTTTTGTGGGGATATTTGTGTTGCCAAATAAGGGTATTTTTTATCGTCGGGCAAATCCCTCGCTTCGTGTTGACTTTTTGTGGGTATATGATATAATTTTTGGCCACGTGAGCATTTTGCCTGTAATTATGAAGGCTGAGCGGAGTTTATCCACAGTTTTGTCTTTTGTGGGCTATTGTCCTTTTATATCGGACAGGTGTATACTATTGGACAGAGTTGATTAGATCTCTGCACGAAGTGGTTTATCGGCATGTCTTTTAAGACTATTGCCAATTAAGAGCGGAATGCTAACCACACGATAAGCGCTGTTTTTATCAAGGTTTCGATTTGTTAACTGACAAGTTTCTCTAAGTGTGTCAGTTTACTTTTTGAGAGTTTGATTTAGACCGACTTCCCCAGTTGGTCCAGCGTTGGTTTCATTTTTTGGGTAGCCGCCATTATTAAGCTACCTAGTTTCCCCAGAGCCCGTCACACGAAAAGGCCCCCCTCCTTATCGTTGGTCGGGCTCTTTGTTTTGAAAAATGAGATGCGAATATACGAATTCACCCTATGAAATAACGAAGTTAATATTTCACTGGGTAAATACGAATGCTACGAATTGGGGGCTAGACACTTGAATTTTATTCGTATAATTCGTATGTTGATTCGTATCATTAGTGTCGCGAGACAATCTAATCCAGCTTCTACACTTTGTGTTATTTCACCCGATGTTTCTCGTGAATCTTTTTTAATTCTTCCGCTTCTACTTCTTCTTTCTTTTCTTTACCTTTTTCGGCCAGAGCTTTTACTTCTTCTAGAGGCAGTTTGATTAGCTCCCCTGCCCTCTTTTTTAAATATTCAATAGTGTTTAATTCTGGGTCTTCTAAAACTTCCTCCAACAAAGCGTTTAGAATAAAGCCGATTTTTGGTCCCGGTTTCTCGTGCAACACCGTCATTAGGTCATTACCGTTGATCTTCAGCATTTTTACTGAAGTAGGCGCTCTCATGGCTTCCTCGATCATGGCTTCATATTGGCGCAAACGATAAGGATCTTCCTTTGGCCGGCCCATACCGATACGATCGCAAGCTCGAAGTTTCATCAGGTCCCAGACCAAATCTTCACCGACATTGGCAATAATCCGGCGTACCGCTGACATCGAGATTTGATCCGGATCACTGAAAAACATATGATTGCGGACCAATTTAACGACTGTTTCGATCAGCTGATTAGGATATTTAAGATCAGTCAGAATCTTTTTGGCCATTCTCTCCCCAACCACTTCATGGCCGTAAAAGGTATTATCGTTTATTTCAGGGCTAAAACGGCGAGATTTTGGTTTGCCGACGTCGTGTAGGAGAGCAGAAAGTCTCACGTGTAACGGCCATTCCCGATCAGCTCCGTGCTGGAGAGCACGATAAGAGTGTTCCCAAACAGTATAAATATGGCTACGGTTTTGTTCTACCCCAATCATTTCTACCAATTCGGGCATAATATAGGGCAAAAGGCCGATTTTTTCACATGAAACAAGGCCATCGGCTGGGTGGGCCGACATGATTAGCTTAGTAAATTCATCGCGGATCCTTTCACATGAAACATTCTCCAGTAAAGCTACATTTTGTTTAGCGCTGTAAAAGGTTTGATCTTCGATCTCAAAGTCTAATTGAGCGGAAAAGCGGACCGCTCGCATAATTCGCAGGGCGTCCTCATTGAAACGTTCATTGGCATCCCCTACTGCTCTGATCACTCTGTCTTTTATGTCCTTTAAACCGCCAAAATTGTCCGTTAGAGCGTTTTCTAGTGGATCATAGGCCAAAGCATTGATGGTAAAGTCACGACGGCTTAAATCGTCTTCTAGACGGTCAGAGAAAGTGACCTCGTCTGGGTGGCGAAAATCGCTGTAACCTCCCTCTTTGCGAAAGGGCGTAATTTCAATATTTCGAAAAGCCGGATCTTCGGCTGTTTCATTGATAACTGTCACGGTGCCAAAAGAATTTTCGTAAACAGTTTTGGAAAAAATGGCCACAATTTCTTCCGGTTTGGCATTGGTCGTCAGATCCCAGTCGTGCGGTTTCCTATTCATCAGCAGGTCGCGAACACAGCCACCGACTAGATAGGCGGAAAAACCCTTATTTTGTAAGGTTTTTGCAATATCGATGATCGGTTGTGACACAGTTAGTTCTACTTTCATAGAATGAATAGAATTATCTGTGCCCTCGAAGGGACTCGAACCCCCAACGACAGTTCCGAAGACTGTTGTGATATCCATTTCACCACGAGGGCACTTCTTGCTTTTCTAACTCACTTCGTTCCTAAGAAAACAATGTCGCACCACGAGGGCACTTCTTGCTTTTCTAACTCACTTCGTTCCTAAGAAAACAATGTCGCACCACGAGGGCACTTCTTGCTTTTCTAACTCACTTCGTTTTTAACAAAACGATTTCCTTTCACGTGAAACCTAATAAAAGGCTTTACCTGCTTACTCCTGTGGGCACGGGGAGACTTGAACTCCCATGGATTGCTCCATACGCTTCTGAGACGTACGCGTATACCAATTCCGCCACGTGCCCTCGGCGCAGTGTTTAAAATATAGCACTATTTCTCGCAAAATTAAACTACCTATCAAATAGGTCAAGTTTTCACGGGAAACATTTGTGCGGGTAGGGAGAATCGGTCACGAGTTACTAAGTCTTTTATTGTTTTCACATAAAAGCCTAAGTACTCTCGACCCCGCCTCGGCTGTCTCGTTTCACTCGACAAGCCTGCGGCCTTCGATTCTCCACATAAGCCAAGCATTTGGCTTATTCTACCCACCCAAAAGCCTTACCAGGCTTGTTTTGTGCGGGTAGGGAGAATCGAACTCCCGTCTTAACATTGGCAATGTCATGTTCTACCACTAAACCATACCCGCTATATTTTGCTGTATTTTTTAATAACCGCTTTTCATTTTAGCATAAGGATAAAACTTTTCAAACATTTTTCTATCACCCATTTTTATGTCTATTTAGAACGGCTTAACGCAAAGCCCAAAACCTCTCATTGGACAAAAATGTGGATAACATTGGGGGTAATGTGTATAACGGACGGGTTTCCTTGACGGCCAAAATCTGGCTTAACTGCAATAATATGGCCTTAAATAAAGGATTTTTGACTTTTTCCTTTAGTTTGTCTCTAAAACTAGTTTTTTATTTGACAAGTGTTTCATGTGAAACAGATGGCCCAGAGAGTAGTAATGCTTCTTGTGAAAAGGCTGGTTTCAAGTTTTCTTAGTTTGTTTTATACTGTGCTAATAGAATACAAAGATATTTTAAATTAAATTAATGTTTGCATTTACCCAGTGGAATAAATTTACTTTGTAAATTTAGCTTCGCTATTCCATAGGGTGAATTCGTAGCATTCGCATGCATTCGCCTGCCTGCGGTAGGCAGGTAGATTTGTATCGCACTTTATGATAATAACTGAAAAAAGGAAAATAGGGGACTCTGGCGAAGGTTTAGCTAGCGATTGGCTCAAGAAACAAGGTTTTAAAATCCTTGATCGTAATTATTGGACCAAGTTTGGAGAAATTGACATTGTAGGAAAAAAAGACGGCCAAATCGTCTTTTTTGAAGTCAAAACTGTTACACGTGCTACGTTTCGAGATAAATTTCCTTATAACGACCTCTGGCCGGATGGTGTTTCATGTGAAAGTAAGGAGTTGGAGGATGACTATGAACCAGAGGATAATATCCATCCTTGGAAACTGAAAAGACTGGCTCGGACTATTGAAATATATTTATCGGACAAAAATATCGACGATGATGAAGTCGATTGGCAACTAGATTGTTTGGCGGTTTATGTGGATCTAGAGGGGAAGCTGTTAAAAATTGAGAGGTTGGAGGATGTATTCTAAAGCCAGGGCTGGTTGACAATCACTTGACAATTAATATGATGTTGGTTTACAATTACTTTACATTATGTTGACTAAGGATAAAATCATTGCTACTGCTCAAAATAAGGGGAAAATCAAGACGGCTGATATCGTCCGGGAGTTTGAGGTGTCTAGACAATACGCCAGTGGCCTTATCTCCGAACTGGTTAAAAGCCATAAATTGATCAGGGTGGGCACGACCCGCCAGGCTTTCTATGTTTTACCCGAATATGCCGAAACTCATCGAGAGATTTTTCCCAATAAAATCTTAAAAACTTTTACCAATGATGGGGTGGAAGAATATAAAATCCTCGAGGAATTAAATAGGGACTTTGCTCTCCTTGGCGATTTGCCAGAAAATATTAAAAATATTTTTGACTATGCTTTTTCCGAAATGCTTAATAATGCGATTGAGCATTCCCAATCACCAAAAATTGAAGTTGGTGTCTCAATCGAGCGTGGAATTTTAACTTTTTTTGTTAATGATTTTGGAGTGGGTGTTTTTAGAAATATCAAACAAAAAAAAGGTTTGGCTTCGGAACTAGAGGCGGTCCAAGAATTATTGAAGGGCAAGACGACCACTATGCCCCGATCACACTCTGGCGAGGGGATCTTCTTTACTTCTCGCTCGGGCGAGGAATTTAGTCTAACTAGCTTTGGTAACCAACTGCTTGTCGATAATAGAGTCAATGACGTCTTCTTTCAACAAATAAAAAACTCTAAGAAGGGAACCTTGGTGACTTTTAAAATCTCGACTAGTGACCCGCGTCATTTGAGTGAGGTCTTTAAAAATTACGCTAATCTCGACAATGAGGACGGCCGAGGTTTTGACCAAACCGAAATCAGAATCAAGCTTTATCTGATGGGCGGGATCCATATCTCTCGCTCTCAAGCCAGACGGGTGTTGTCCGGTTTGGAGAAATTTAAAACCATAATTTTTGATTTTAAGGACGTGCCAATGGTGGGCCAAGCCTTTGCCGATGAAATTTTCCGGGTTTGGCACCAGCGTCACCCCAAAATAGAATTAAAATACGCCAATGCTAATGAAGCGGTGGAGTTTATGATCAAAAGGGTGGAGGTGGAGGGGTAAATCTGACGCTGAAATATCTAAAATGATTACAAAAACCAAGGTGACAATCAAAATTAAAGATAATGGTGAGCGACTAGTGGATATTAAAAAATATTGCCCGGGGGTAAAAATTGCTCTGGATGATTGGCGGATGAAATTCGAGAAAACGGCTTTTGTCCGGGAGGGGGTGGCTAAAATGTTAGCCCGTGCCCAGAAACATCTGCCAGCTGGCTGGAATTTTGTGATTCGTGATGCTTGGCGACCGAGGTTTATCCAAGTCCACACCTATTATGCTTTTATCCCGATGTTTAAGAGGCAGCATCCGGAATGGAGCCAAAAGCGAGTCTTGGAAGAAGTTAATAAATATGTGGCTGACTGGCAGGGGGAGAGGGCTTCTGGCCACATGACAGGCGGGGCGACAGATTTACGACTGATAGATAAAAGGGGACGGCGAATACCGATGCGATCGAAAAAGTTGAGCTATCAGGAAAATGCTTTGCCTTTGTGTGGTAAATTACCGCCAGTTTTAAAGAAAAATCGCGAGATATTTTTTGAAGCGATGAAAAGGGCCGGCTTTACTGGCTGTCATAATGAATTTTGGCACTGGTCCTATGGTGATCATCGTTGGGCCAGGGTTGAGGGTAAAAAGCAGGCGATTTATGGGGTAATCGACAAAAATTTATATGACAGAGAACTTTGCCCTTGTGGTAGCGGTCAGAAGTTTGGTGGTTGCCATGGAAAGAATACAATTAAAAGATAAGATTGTTTTTGTCGGGCTGCAGGGAGTCGAACCCTGACTTCATGCTCCCAAAGCATGTATACTACCGCTATACTACAGCCCGTCTGAGCTATTATGGCTTAAATCATAGAAAAAATCCAGTAGTCCTCTGTCCTCATTTTGTCCTCTCGGCAGGAATCGAACCTGCATTGCAAGCTTCGGAGGCCTGTGTTCTATCCATTAAACTACGAGAGGATATATAAATTTGTTCCTGTCGGGATGCCGGGAATGTCACTGCTCGCTCGCGTTGCTCGCTGTGCTTTCAAAACCCACGGTTTTGAATAATTTCCTCCACGGGAGGACACCCAGTCCTCCCGACCCCTCCCTGGGTTCGAACCCCGGCAGTCAAAAAACAAAAACTAAGGTTTTTGTTTTTTTGTCGGGATGCCGGGATTCGAACCCGGAGTCTCACGAACCCGAATCGTAAATGTTACCGTTACACCACATCCCGATGGTTACTGTTTTACTTAACAAAATTACTGTAACATAAAAAGACTCTAGTTCAAGATGTTTTTGCCAATCAATTTTTGGCTTGCTACGCATAGCTTTTTGTGGTAAAAATTAAATAGTAAAGGCTCCATGGGGGAGCCAATGATCTCTAACAATGGGAGTGGTAGCTATGAAAAACCTCGCTGTTTTTGTGCTGGCTCTGTGTTTGTTGTCTGGGATCGTTGGCTGCACCACGGTGCCGGACGATGGTCGGGGCTCGATGGCCAATCCGATCCCGTCGAAAGGTGGGGTTAAGACTCTGTCTGCCGAGCCGATTTTTGTCGAGCCGGGCGGGCAGACCGTTTGCGTTTATTTCGGTGACAACTCCGGCCATGGGGTGGACCTCAAACCGGCCATCGCCGAGAAATTGCAAGCCAAAGGTTTGACGCTCGTCGATCGGGCCGATCAGGCTGATTATGTAGTCAACGCCAGAATGACCTACCTAGGCTATTGCAAGGACTACCCGGATCAGCCCTATATGGGACGGATTCTGGGCACAGTGGCTGGGGCCGGGGCAGGAGCGGTGATTGGTCACGATACTGGCCAGCAGGCCATCTGGGGTGCGGGCCTTGGACTGGTGGGATTATTAGTTGGCGCGGCGATCGATAAGGCTAACACGCCTGACCTGTATTACGCCTCGCTATCGTTGCAGGTTAAGCAACGGCTGACTTTTCTCGGTGATATCGCCGACAATCGGCCGATTACCAACGACCACAAGACGACCGTCACGAAGACCAAGGGGGGCAAGACTGAGACGACGGTGACGGAGCAGAAGGACGAAAATACCGCCACGCCGGTAGAGACCAGCGTCTCGGCCTCGCAGTCTGGCCAGTCAAACGTCAAAGTCGTCACCCAACAGAAAGTGTCTGATTTCGAGACTCACCAGACCACTCTCAGTGGTCTGGTCAAGGTGGTCCGGTCGGACACTCACGCCGCGGTCAACGAGTTGGCGGGGTATCTGGCCAACGCCGTGGCTGGGATATTCTGATCCTCTTGCTTATTTAAGCCCCGCCCTCGATTTATCATCGGAGGCAGGGCTTTTCTTTTTGCTTTCAATTTTTATCCGTGCTATACTGTAAGCTAGTTGTAAGTTTTCTCTTTAGAGTTAATGTTTCTCTTATGCTTGATTGCAAGATCAACCGCAAGGTGTAAGGCGTAGGGAAGAGTCTAAGTGAGGGAGGTCGCCTTACACGCAAGTTTTTAGATAAAAACACAATGGCTAAGAAGCTTTACGTTGGTGGTTTGCCTTACAGCACTACTGACGCTGATCTCCGCCAGGCGTTTGAGCAAGCCGGTGCGGTTGAGTCTGCGACGATCATTATGGATCGGGCAACCAATCGTTCCAAGGGTTTTGGTTTCGTTGAAATGACTTCCGATGAGGATGCTCAGAAGGCGATCGATCTCTGGAACGGCAAAGATTTCGATGGTCGTCGCTTGACGGTCAACGAAGCCCGCCCACTCGAAGAACGTCCTCGCCGTGATAATTTCCGTGGCAATAGCAACGGCGGTTTCCGTGGTGGCAACAATAACAGCAACTGGTAATTTTTTTACCAGCCGAAACCAAAAACCCCGCGCCTTACGGCGCTGGGTTTTTGGTTTCTACCAGAGAAGAAGGGGAGCCGGCAAGTGATTGTCGGCTCCGACTAGACTGATTGAGGAAATCTCTCTCCTCTTTCAGTCAGGAACATTATGGCTTTCCAATACTCTTGGAATTTTTGTTGCCACGTCAACCCCTTCCACCATTCCGCAAAGTTTGTTGCTTCCCCCTTAAGAATAAAGCGAAAAGTTGCTTCGTCGTTGGTTGGGTTGTGCCCCATCTCTTCCCCGGTGTACCAGCGGTTTTCTGGTCCGGTCATGATGGCAATCTGGACAGTCATCTTCATCGGCAATTCTTGTTTGGCATCTATGACACTCATGTTTAGACCCCCCTGGTTTAAAACTGAGACCATCTGGTCTGATTGTAATGGTAAGTTTTTATTTTTCAAAATTTTGTCGGTGGATATCTTTACCCTATCGAGTATAAATTAAAGACGATTTTATTTTCTAAAATTGTCTTTAATTTAAATTAGTAAAAACCACAATAAAATTTGTTGTGGTTTTTACTAATTACTCTATAGGGTGAACCCCGTGGAGTAAATTTGTTTTTGCAAATTTGGCTTTACTACTCCACTGGGGCTAACCTGTTAAGCTGTCGGCCCTGTTAAATAAAAATTGATTACAATTTTAAATTTTAAGTATTTTTATAATCTGTGTATAGATATATTTTTGTGCTAAAATAAAACTAAGGTAGTATATTATTCAACTTAAAATTTATTTAACTGGGTAAATGATCTACGGAATTCTTATTATCGCGATTAGTTGGATTTTTTTAGCCTCTCGCTTTTATCGCAATCGTCTAGGCATTGATCCTTGGTTTTTGCGTTTGTATGCTCTGGGAGCGCTAATTATTTTTCTCGATTCTTTTTCTTTTCGTCATTTTGGACTAGGTTTGTTGCCGGCGGCTTCGCTGGTCAATCTTATTGTCCCATTGTATATTTTGTGGAAAGTGGGGAAGTAACCAAATCCTAAAACTCCCCCAGGGTGACCCTGGGGGAGTTTTGGTTTTACCGGTAAATTTTTTTAATCAGGGGGTTGAGGCGAGTGATAACTTCGTAGTTGGAAGTTTTGGCCCAATTGGCAAATTCTTCGGCACTGATTTTATCACCGAGTAGTGTTACCTCATCACCGACTTTAACCTGGCGGTGGTCAGTGATGTCAACAATAATCATATCCATACAAACTCGGCCGACCACTCTCGCTCGTTGGTTCTTGATCATCACTTGGCCGAGGTTAGACAGTGCCCTGGGGTAGCCATGCCAGTAACCAATCGGCAGAATAGCCAGTTTGGAATCCCGTTTGAGTTTTTTAGTAAAAGAATAACTAACTGATTCATTTTTGTTCACTTCTTTGATTTCACTAACGATGGTTTTCCAAACCAGAGCTGGCTTGAGCCGTAAATTTTTGTGTTTTAGACTAGTTTTAGCTACCTCATCGCTGGGGTAATAACCATAGAGACCGATACCAATACGCACCATCTCGACTGGCAAGTCGGGATAATTGAAAGTGCTACCAGTGGCCCCGAGATGGCTGAGAAGTTTGGTGAAGCCAGCTTCAACCAATAAATTTTTGGCCACTTGAAAAATTTCTATCTGTTTTTTAGTTTTGGCTTGGAACTTTTTCTCCGCTGGGCCGGCCAGGTGACTATAAAGGCCTTCGATTTTAATCGTGGGTGGCAAATCTTTTAATTCTTTAATTAAAGCGGGGAATTCTCGGAGTTGAAACCCTTGGCGATGCATACCGGTGTCGATTTTGAGATGAAGGGAGATGTGTTGGCGAGGGTGACTGGTCGCAAACTTTTTTAGAACCCCGATTTGGTCAAAAGATGATAGGGAGAGAATAATCTTTTTCTGGCTGGCCACTGTCAGATATTCCGGCAGGGTATAGCCGAGGACAAGAATCGGTTTTTTGATACCTTCATGGCGGAGAGTGAGAGCCTCGGTCATAGAATCGACGCCGAGATAATCAGCACCAGCCTTAACAAAAACTTTTGAGGCTTCGATAATATTGTGACCGTAGGCGTTGGATTTGACGACGGCCAATAATTTGCGATCGCCAGCTAGATCCCGAAAAACTCGGTAATTATGAAGCAGGGCTTTTGTGTCGATTTCGATCCAGGTACGAAGGAAGTGTGGGTGCATAAGAAAAAATAAAAAATCTAAGATAAAAGATTAAAGATAAGGTCAAAATACAGCAAAAGGGGGGTGATGGCAAATTGCCGTTATGGCCTATTTTTGCTAGGATTTGTAATGTCGGTTTGCGGGATTAGTTTAGCGGTAAAACACCAGTTTTCTCCCAAAAACAAGAAGTGTAGCGACTTTGTTTTTGTGGATCCCGTTTAATTCAGATAAGTGAGGCTTTTTAGATAAAAGAAGCGAGTATAGTTTAATGGCAGAATAACAGTTTTCCAAACTGTGGGCGGGGGTTCGATTCCCCCTACTCGCACCCAAGCACCAAAAAATCCGCTCTAGGCGGATTTTTTGGTGCCTTTATTTTTTTGCATAGGGTGGTTCTATGCAAACCCACAAATTTAGTTAGATGAGGAAGGCGATTATTAGCAGGGCTACTATATTTAGGATCTTGATCATTGGGTTGATGGCTGGACCGGCAGTGTCTTTGTAAGGATCACCGACCGTGTCACCAGTCACAGCGGCTTTGTGGGCGTCGCTACCTTTGCCACCATGATTGCCGAGCTCGATGTATTTCTTGGCATTATCCCAAGCGCCTCCACCGGAAGTCATTGAGATGGCCACGAAGAGACCGGTGACGATACTACCGACGAGCAGACCACCGAGGGCGACCGGGCCGAGAGTAAAACCAACAATCACTGGGGCCAAGACCGGAATCAAAGCTGGAATAATCATCTGTTTGAGAGCAGCTGAGGTGACGATGTCGACACAGCGAGCATAATCAGGCTTGGCAGCACCGGTCATAATACCGGGAATTTCACGGAATTGGCGACGGACTTCGTTGACGACTTCACCAGCCGCTTTACCAACAGCCTCCATTGAGAGAGCGGCAAAGTAATAAGGGAGTAAACCACCAATAAACAAACCGACAATCACTTTTGGATCACTGAGTGAGAAAACCAAATTACCAGCTTCCTGAGTATAGGAAGCAAAGAGCACCAGAGCGGCGAGACCAGCGGAACCGATAGCGTAACCTTTGGTGACCGCTTTGGTGGTGTTGCCCACTGCATCGAGCGGGTCAGTGACATCACGGACTTCTTTTGGTAATTCAGCCATTTCGGCAATTCCACCAGCGTTGTCAGTGATCGGACCGTAAGCGTCGATGGCGACAATAATACCAGCCATGGAAAGCATGCTCATGGCGGCAATCGCGATACCATACAGACCAGCCAGGTGATAGGCGGTGAGAATACCAGCGACAATAGTCAGGAGAGGCATGGCGGTCGATTTCATCGACATGGCCAAACCCTGGATAATGTTGGTGCCATGACCAGAAGCGGAAGCATCGGCAATCGAGCGAACCGGCTTGAATTCAGTCGAAGTATAGTACTCAGTAATCATGACTAGAAAAGCTGTTACTCCGAGGCCAACCAAAGCGGCACCAAAGAGTTGAACGACAGAATAGATGCCGTTGTTACCCATCATCATTTTAGTAATCGGGTAGAACGCGGCAGCCGAGATAATACCGGCAGCGGCTAGACCTTTGTAGAGGGCACCCATGATGTTCTGCGATTTGCCCATACGAGCAAACCAGGTCCCGATAATCGAGGAGATAATAGCGGCACCACCGAGAACTAGGGGATAGACAATGGCGTCACTGTTCATTTTGAAAAGCGGGGCGCCAATAATCATGGTGGCAATAGTAGTGACGGCATAGGTCTCAAACAAATCCGCTGCCATCCCGGCACAGTCGCCGACATTATCACCGACGTTGTCAGCAATGACGCCTGGGTTGCGAGGGTCGTCCTCAGGAATACCAGCTTCGACTTTACCGACGAGATCAGTACCGACATCAGCGGCTTTGGTAAAAATACCACCACCGAGTCGAGCAAAGATAGAAATCAAGCTAGCGCCAAAGCCGAGACCAATCAGAGAAGTAACATCTTTGGTCACAGCGTAGAAGCCAGTCACTCCCAAGAGGGCCAAGCCTACCACCAGGAGCCCAGTGACAGAACCTCCACGGAAAGCTAGGGTCAAAGCTTCGCTAATACCCTTGCGCGCAGCTTCGGTAGTGCGAACGTTGGTGCGAACAGAGACGTTCATACCAATAAAACCAGTGAGAGCAGATAGCACCGCTCCGACGAGGAAGCCCATGGCCATCGTTAGACCCAAGGCTACCCAGAGGACGACGAATAAAATAGCGGCAATAATACCGATGGTGCGGTATTGGCGGTTCAAGTAAGCTTTGGCCCCCTCTTGGATAGCCTTGGCAATCTCCTGCATCCGCTCGTTACCGGCGGGTTTTTTTAAAATTAAAGCGACTAGAAACAGCCCATAGACGATCGCGACGATCGAAGCAAACAGGGCAAAAGCAATATATGGATCCATATAAACTAATTAATAACTAAACTTGTAAAGACTTTTAAAGTGTTTACACTCTAACATATTTTGGGGTTTTGGCCAGATTTTGGTCTTTTTTTGAGTTACAAAACTTTTTACTCGGCACACCTTTAAAAGGGTACGGATTTTTCGAAGCTTGAAAAATCCTGAAGCGCCCTTTGTTTATCTTCGTCGAAAACGTGCTCGTTTCGACGTGATCTTTACGTATAAAGATCAACCCCCTTTTAAAGGTGAGCCTTCGACAAGTTTTGTCACGAAAATTAAGGCAAATACGAAAAAACCCGCCGAGGCGGGTTTTTTCGTACAGTGGTGATTCGGTCTTTATTTGACAGAATCCTTCAACGCCTTGGCCGGGCGGAACTTTGGCACTCTCATGGCAGGAACATTGACCGCTTCTCCTGTGCGGGGGTTGCGAGCAGTTCGAGCGGCGCGAGTCTTGGCGGAAAAAATGCCCAGACCGGCGACAGAAACCTCATCACCCTTCTTCAAGGTGTGGGTGATAGATTCGATCATCACATCGACGGCTTTCTCAGCACCTGCTTTGGTGCCACCAATGGCTTCGTGGATGGCATCGATGATAGCTTGCTTGTTCATGACGCTTTTCTTTTAACTTGTTAAAAGTGACGACCTTGATACTCTAAGCTATGATTAAGTATAGTATTGAGCCATTTTTTGTCAATCAGGGCTGGATGAAGGGCAATAAATTAGACAAATAACTCCCCCGATTTGGCGAAGCCAAATCGGGGGAGTTATTTAGTTAACCACTCGTTTTTGCTTAAACCAGATTGAAGAATAATACCTCGCATCGTCCGAGGTTTGATAATTTTATTACCATGGAAGGGCACACAAACTTGTCGATAAACACCATTAGTATGTCCAGTATAATAATAATGACTGGCATTAGTATAGTTAAGATGGAACCTTTTGATTTCAAGGAATCTTGCGACATCCTTGAATGTCCAATTAAACAATCCACGGGGCATTAAGCATTGGCCACACCGAACATATTTACTTCAAAAGGAGACTTGATCGGCTTGGTAGAATTAAGAATCGACCACAGTTTTTCATATTCAGGGTCAGTTTTTTGGTTTAGAGGAGTGACCCTTGAGCCCTTTATTTTTTTGCAGGATTCGATAAGGCCACTTACCGCCTGAAGCAGATTGAAAAAGGCCAGTTTAGGATCGTCGCTGGATTCAACAATATTAAACTCCAGAGCGACTGCGTACCAAGTGTCGCCATCTCGAAAGACAATATGTCTGAATTTTCCTTTTTGTGGAGTATTCATGATGTTTAGTATTTTACTCTTTATCAGAGTCCTTTGCAATTTATGTTTGTCGTTACAATCGCTCCTACAACAAATTAAATTTCTCCCGTTCCAGCGTAGAAATATCGGAACTTTCTAATAACATACAGGACATTTCCTTGTCAGACGAGGAAAAAGCTACTTTGTAGCCGTAAATAAGCATATTAGCGAGTGGATTTGAAAAAATTTCGCATCTATTTAAAAGATAAATACCATGTTAACGAGGCTTATTATTTTTTGGGCTATATTTCCGAAGATGAACAAGATTTATATAACAATTTGCAAAAATCAGGTTTCATCATCGCTAAAATTCAATATTTGCACCAAAAGAAAAGGGCTCCTTAGGCACTAACACCGTTCGGATCCCTTTTCGTCTGGATATGCTTACTATTGTAGACTGACCTTGTAAAAAGTCAAGTCTAGCGAGCGTAATCAATCACCCTCGTTTCTCTAATGATAGTAATCTTAATTTCACCAGGATATTTGAGGTCTTGTTCGATGCGAGTAGCGATCTCACGGCCGAGTTGACGGGCTTCCAGGTCGTTGACATTTTCTGGCCGGACAAAGATGCGAATTTCCCGACCGGCAGCGATAGCATACGATTTGTCGATGCCAGAGAAGGAATTGGCAATATCTTCCAAATCTTTCAAACGTTTCAGATAGTTTTCCACGCTGTCCCGACGAGCCCCCGGACGAGAGCCCGAGATAGAGTCGGCCACCTTGACGATGACCGATTCAATCGTCTCGTAAGCATACTCTTCATGATGAGATTGCATGGCTTTGATAATCGCTTCGCCAGCATTGAATTTTTCTAGAATTCGACGACCGATTTCGACGTGAGTGCCGGGGATTTCATGGTCGACAGCCTTACCAATGTCATGGAGTAGAGCCCCAGCTCGAGAGACTTGGATATCAGCATCGAGTTCCTCGGCTAGCATACCGGCCAAATGGGCCATTTCAATCGAGTGTTGGAGAACATTTTGACCATAACTGGTGCGGAAATGAAGTCGACCAAGAATAATCAAAATGCGCGGATCGAGGTTAAAGACGCCGGCCTCGTAAGCCGCCTGCTCACCTTTCTCTTTGATAATTTTGGAAATTTCTTCTTTGGCCTTGTCGACCAGTTCTTCGATTTTGGCGGGTTGGATGCGACCATCGGCAATTAAGTTTTCGAGGGCAACGCGAGCGATTTGACGACGAACGGGATCAAAGGAGGAGAGGACAATCGAGCCTGGGGTATCGTCAATAATAACTTCCACGCCGGTGGCTTTTTCAAAGGCCCGAATGTTGCGACCTTCCTTGCCAATAATTTTACCCTTGATGTCATCAGAAGGAATGTCAACCGTGGTGGACATCACTTCTGGTACGGTGCTAGTCGACAGGCGTTGGATAATGGTCGAGAGCATATCTTTGGCTTTTTGTTCGAGTTTTTCAGCCCCAAATTGCTCCATCTTGTGAAGGCGGACGAGAATATCCTCCTCCTGCTCTTTTTCGATGGTTTTTATCAGTTCTTCTTTGGCTAAATCAGCGGACAAGCCAGAAACACGTTCCAGCTCCTGCATTTTTTCGGTCGCTGCCTGGTCTATTTTCTCCTTGATCGTCTTGATTTCCTCGACTTTTCTCTTGAGTGATTCGGCCTCGCGATCAATATCAGTCTGGCGTTTATCCAACAGCTCGTCTTTTTGGATTAGACGATCTTCCAATTTTTTGAGCGGAGCCAATTTTTCTCGCTCTTTAACATCAGCCCCAGTCACAATTTTTTCTGCTTCATTTTGGGCGGTCTCAATGATTTTTTGAGCTTCGCCTTTGGCGTCAAGCAGAGTTTGCTTGACCATCAATTCCATCGAGCCCTTTTGACTGAGCAAAAGGAGCCAGCGGAAAACATAACCGATGACTGCACCACCGATACCGGCGCCCGCAATGATCAGTATGGCTTCTTTGGTTAAGTTCATAAGCGTTTTTTCCCGCTTATTACTTTAGAAACTATGCCCAGTTTAAGGATGGTCGCTCTCTTTTTAGAGTAGAACCGAATCGTTTTTCTTTTTCTAAGTAGTTAGAAAGCATAGGTTAGAAAGTGGTAAGCAGTTTCAGACTAAAAAATTATAATAAATATACTTTATCATTATATCAGGGTCAGGTAGGATTGTCTAATTAGTGTACAGTTGATAAAAATAGAGAACAAAACAGGGAGGGGGTCGTGGACCCGCTCCCTGTTACAACCTACCGGCTAAAGGGTGCATCTGGCGAGGATTCTCCTCGCCCCTTCTTCGTTGAAGAAGTTGATGGCTCGGAGATCGATGACGCGCCTGAACCCAGGTAATCTCCCCTGAGAAGGAGAGTGGCAGCTAATGGTTCCAGCTCGTCGTGAACTCTGAGAGGCCTCTCGAGTTTTCTTTCCAGAGATAGAGCTTCATCAAAATCTCCACTCTGGATTGCTTGGCGGAGCTGGCCTTCTAAATCGTCAGCTTTGGTCAAGACGGGAAACATAGCGAACGCCTCCTTCCCAGTGTTGATGTGAGAATAAGAACAATAGTAGTCTCTTAATTTTATATCCCAATCGGGTCGTCATGACCAGCTTTTTGGTGGATAGTGTGGGTTATAAAACAATCGCCGACCCTTCGTAAAGGGGGGTGAGAGGTGTGAAGTAGTAAGTATTAAGTAATAAGTAAAGAACCCCCGGAATTTGGCAAAGCCAAATTCCGGGGGTTCTTTGTGTTTGTATTTTACTTACTACTTATTACTGTGTACTTATTACTTATTTCTTCCCCTTGATAATATCGTCAATGACACCATACTTCTTGGCTTCGTCGGCCGAGAGATAGAAGTCACGATCGACATCTTTTTCGATTTGAGAGATTGGTTTGCCAGTATTTTGGGCCATCAGTTTTATCAAATTCTCTTTGGTCTTCAGGATGTGCTTAGCGGTGATGGCAATATCAGAGGCTTGGCCTTCGGTGCCACCAAGTGGCTGGTGAATCATCACTTCAGCATTGGGCAGAGCATAGCGTTTGCCTTTTTTACCTGAGGACAGGACCCAGGCGCCACCAGAGGCGGCCATGCCGACACAGACGGTCGACACATCAGCTTTGACGGTGTTCATGGTGTCGATAATCGCCAGGGTGGAAGTGACAGAACCACCAGGGGAGTTTACATAGAGAGTAATATCTTTTTTTGGGTCTTCGGCGTCGAGGAAGAGGAGCTGAGCAATGACGATGTTGGCAATATTGTCATCAATTGGTCCGCCGAGAAAAATAATCCGTTCACGCAAGAGGCGAGAGTAGATGTCGTAGGCTCTTTCACCAAACTGCGACTTCTCTATGACAGTGGGAATTAACATAATTTTAGAAAATAAGCTAATAATTGTGATTTCCTTGCCCCGTAGTGAAATTTTTCAAAATTTCTACTACTGGGGTCGATAACAGTTGGAATAAGCATAGTAGTTTATTAGTTATTAGGTTGATAAGTTTTTTAATTAAGTGCAAAGTTCAAATCTCAAAGTTCAAAATTGCAATTAAAAAATAAAAATTTAGAAAGTTAGTTTAAAAAACTTTGATTTTTGCGTTGCAATTTTGCATTTTGCACTTTGAATTTTGAATTAATCCTAGCAATTCTCTAAAAATTCGAAAGTTTTTTCGTGGGCGATAACAGTTCTGGCATAGGCGCGCAGACGATCTGGATCGGCGTCGGCGTAGTGAGTCGAGAGGTAGTCGACTTCTTTATCGAGTTCTTCGGTGGGAACTTCGATCTTTTCCGCCTTGGTCAGAGCATCTAAGATCAGACCAAAACCCACTCGTTTAACAGCGTCTTGGTGCCAATCTTTCTTCAAATCCTCGCGAGTTTTTTTCAGGTGAGTGAGATAATCATCAAACTTTAAACCCATTTGCTCGATCTGACTCTGTAATTCACCAAACATTTTCTGCAACTCACTCTCGACTAGGACAGGAGAGAGCTCAAACTTGGATGCCTTTTGAATCTCATCGACTATTTTTAAGCGATGCTTTTCTTTAGCCCGCATTTCTTTTTCCATTTTAATACTGGCTTTAAGTTTGGCCTTGAGGTCGTCTAAGTTTTCAAATTGGCCAATGGTTTTGGCCCAGTCATCGTTGATTTCGGGCAAAGTATCATCATGTTCACATTTTTCACCTTCCTTATGCTCGTGTTCATGATGATGTGAGGCTCGTTGGCGGATTTCTTCTAGGGCTTTGGTGACTTCTTCCTCGCCAATTTCAATCGCTTCGGTTTTGGCAGAATTTTGTTTGCTAGCAATTTTTTTGTAGTCGGGCAGGGTGACTTCTGGCACGACCGCCGTCTTAATTTTAAAACCGAGGGGATTGTCTTTGGCCACTTTGGTCAGATTGATATCGGGACGGCCAATGACGTCCAGATCATTTTCCTCGACTATTTTTGGATAGTGCTCTTTGAGAGCCAATTCCGCCATATCCAAGAGAACCTGTTCTTCACCAATTTTTTCAATGATAACTTTTTCTGGAATATGGCCGGGTCGAAACCCGTCAATCTTGAGGGCTTCGTTGAGAGATTTAATGGCTTTCATTCGATAACTAGCAAAATCTTCGGCGGTTAATTCGCCTTCGATTTCTACCTCCGACTGGGGCAGTTTGGTAATTTTTACCGCAATATTTGGATTTGACATTTTGACAGCATAACAAAAACGAGGCGAAAGGCAAATCCGATTAGACGCAGAACGATGCAGACTAAACGCAGATTTACCCTGTAGAGTATAAGTAAGCCCCAATTTTTGATGACTATCAAAAATTGGGGCTTACTTAAATTTGCTAAAGCAAATTACTCGACAGGGCAAGCGCAGGGCTTAAACCACAAATGCCACACCGCTTGCGGTGTGGCATTTAGCTAAAGCCAGGACGGTCCTGGCTTACTGTCCAACCGTCTGGTCAAAATTCGCCAGATCGCTATCCAGCGAAGTGGTGTTAATTTTGGTGGCATCCGCCTCGATGGCGTTGATGTCTGTCGAGGTGTCGTCTATCTTAACTTCGCCAGTGGTGGCGCTCGGTCCAGCGGTTGGGGCTGACTGAGGATTTTGATTGAGGCGAGTGAACAACATATACACTCCGCCGACAATTAAAATCGTCATAACCAACACCACTCCGATCATTGGCCCTTGGCCTTCATTGTTTTGTACCCCATCCATATAACTTTTTTAGTTAGCGCTTTTAATTAAAGTAATAGCTTCGACTATTTTAGCATGAGTGGTCCGAATCTTGGCAATTGTTGAAGAAGCGGCGTTTTTGGTGTCGGCAATCAATTTGGTATCAGTCGAAGTGAGAAGCAAGTCAAACTTGGCGGGTAAGAGGGCAAATTCAGCTTTAGTGGCATCAAGAGATGTTTGGGCGATGACAATTTTAGCGTTGATGGCGGTAACATCCTTGCCATCCTCAGCCATCTCCTTGGCCCGATTGCTAGTGCGGGTGAGCAAGTTAGTCAAGTTTTTGATTTGTTGACTGATACGTTGAAGCATATTATCGGCAAAAATACCGACTCGTTGGGAACGTAATTGGTCAATTCTTCCTCTGGTTTCTTGTCTCAAATCTTTTTGTTCTTCTTTATTCTCTTTTCCCTTCATTTCTGAAGTGCTAGCTTTTAAATATTGACGTTCGAGTTTAATTTTGTCTCGAAAGTCTGTCATGGTTTTCTTCCAGCCTTCGCGATAAAACAAGCCACCATCATCGATTTTTCTAGGGGTAGCGGTGGCCGTTCTCGTTCCGACCTCAAAGTCATCATCGTCAATTTTTCTCAGATTGGCGTTATTATTCTCAGCTCCAACGACTACTGGCAAAGCCATAACGAGGGCCAACATTAGAATGGTTATTTTTTTCATAAGAATTATAGAATTAGTTATTAAGTAATAATTTAGAGGTTAAAGTCCCTCTTTTGATTGATACGTTTTAGTTTGGATAGTCCTTTCAAGCATTGTAAACCTAAAAGGGTAAAAAAGAAAACCCCCTACCAGACGGTAGGGGGTTTTCTTTTTGTAGGCTTATTATTCCGCCTCGGTAATCTCTTCAGCTGTGACAACTGGCGTCTCGTCACTGCCGTCGTCGACTAGGCCCTCGTCTAGGTCATCTGCTTCTTCTGCCACCGGGACATCTTTTACCGCCACTTCCGATGAGCTGATGTCGATTTTCCAACCGGTCAGCTTGGCGGCCAGGCGGGCATTCTGCCCACCCTTGCCGACGGCGAGGGAGAATTGTTCCGGATCAACTTCCACTTTAGCCTCGCGATTATCTTCATCGAGAACCACTGAGTGGATCTTGGCCGGGGAGAGGGCATTACTGATCATCGTTTCCGGTTTTTCGGACCATTCAACAATATCAATCTTTTCGCCACCGAGTTCGCCGATGACGGTCGAGACCCGGGAGCCTTTTTGTCCGACACAAGAGCCAACGGGATCGATACTAGGATCATTGGAAAAGACGGCAATTTTCGTGCGGGAACCGGCTTCGCGAGCAATGGCTTTGATTTCCACCGCGCCACTAGAAATTTCCGGGGCTTCGAGACGGAACAACTCCTCGACTAGTTTCGGGTGGGAGCGAGAGAGGCGGAGGGAAATACCGCGCGGGGTTTCCTCGACGGCGTAGAGGTAGGCGCGGATCCGCTCACCCTGGCGATAAAATTCACCCGGGATTTGGTCTTCGTAGCCGAGTAGGCCCAAAGTTCGGCCCAGTTCGACAAAAACATTGCCCCGTTCGATTTTTTGGACCTTGCCACTAATAATTTCACCTTCGCGTCCAGAGTATTCTTCTAGTACGGCCCCTTTTTCCGCTTCACGAATGCGTTGAATGATCACCTGTTTAGCGGTCTGAGCGGCAATCCGACCGAAATCGTCCTGGGTTTCCAATGGAAAAACTAATTCATCACCGAGTTTGACATCCTTTTTCATTTTTTGAGCATCTTCGAGGAGAATATGATGTTCTTCATTGTAGCGAGGCAGTTCTTCTTCCTTGTTTTCGCCAGGAGTTTCGGCTTCTTCCTCGCTGTCGGTGACAAAGCGAACCGTCGAATCATCGACGACGATTTTAACCTGATAAAAATCAGTTTTGCCGGAATCAAAATCCAGCTTGGCCCGAATAATCTGACCCCGCTTGCCGAAGTCTTTTTTGTAGGCGGCGGTCAGGGCGTCCTCGATGGCCCCGAGGATTTTATCTTTGGGGATATGGCGCTCTTCCTCGAGTTGTTCGAGGCTGGCTTTGAGTTGTTTTAAGTCAATCATATAATTAATTTGCTAGTTGATAAGTTTGTTCAGCGATACTAATTAAACATGAGATGCGAATCTACGAATAATACGAATGCTACGAATTGGGAGCTAAGCACCCGCATTTTATTCGTATAATTCGTATCATTAGTATCGCATTTGTTTATTGGAGAGCGGGTTTGGATATTCCACTCGCTTGGCGGTGAATGCAACCCGCGTTAGCGGAGCAGTCGTCGCATGACGGTAAAACGCGCGTGGTGTTTTGGATGGCCGGTGGGCCATTCCTATTCCAAAAAGACAGCCAAGGTGTTTGGTGTTCAGCATAGACACCAAACCTGTCTTACTAAAAAATGTCCGGCGTCAAGGCGGACATTACTATCATCTAGTTTACTACCATCAAATCAGTTGTCAACAGTTTCGTCAAAATTACTATTGTTTCGTCCCCGATTGAGAGTAAACTATAAACATGACACAGCCTCTCAAAAAACTGCTAAAGATTTTTTCTGTCATTCTTTTTATCCTCGCCCTGTCCCTCGGCCTCTACGCCTGGTGGTGGCAGACTAGTCAGCCGATTATTCCCGAGGCTAAAAAAACTTTGACCGAAGCCGAACAAGTAGAGATATTGAAAAAACTTCAAGCCGACGGCCCAGCTAACCCACCCTCTCCAGCTGAGTCAGTCAAAATTTTAACAGCCCTTCAGGCTGATGGCCCGACCACTCCACTTTCTCGCGATGAACAATTTAAAATTTTACAAGTCTTACAAAATAATTAATATTTTAATCACTCTTATTTAATATGTTTAAATTAAAAACTATTCTCCCCGTCGTTCTCGGTTTGGTTCTGATCTCTAGCTCATTTGCTTTGGCAGCCCCGGCTGCAACTCCCGGTGTTTGTACTCAGGAGGAACAAGGTCTCGTCCCCGGCGTCATCAACCCAGGCTGCCTGCCGCCCATCAATGTCAGTACTGCTTTGCAGAAAAAAGATGGCCCTCTCAATCTGGGTTCTTTGCTCGTCATTAACAGCGCTTCCGTCATGGGCAAACTTGGCATCGGTGCGGCTTCTCCTACCCCCAATGGCCCGAAACTCTATGTCCAAGACGCGGGCACT
>Ga0209210_1000916_pt1 | contig 27176 bp, 28 predicted proteins | sample RifGroA1_FD_183991 | JGI IMG/M metagenome (GOLD analysis project Ga0209210, IMG submission 183991) | Contaminated groundwater microbial communities from Rifle, Colorado, USA - Rifle Groundwater A1 (SPAdes) (version 2) | ecosystem: Environmental > Aquatic > Deep subsurface > Groundwater >...
TCGATAGGAGAGTTGGGATCGTTTACTGTCCAGAAGGTTGTCGTTGCCGCAGATACAATCGTGATGCCTCTTTCTTTTTCTTGCTCCATCCAATCCATTTGTGTGTCGCCTTCATCAATATCCCCGATCTTGTAACTCTTTCCGGTGTAAAACAAAATCCGTTCAGTGGTTGTGGTTTTTCCCGCGTCAATGTGGGCAATTATCCCAATGTTCCGCACCCGATCTTGCGGCACTATTCTATTCGTAGTTTTAATATCTGCAGCCATAAAAAATCAGCCTTTCAGCCAACCAATTCTATCAGATTGACTTATTCCCAACAACAGCAACACAACCTCCCCAATTAGCGTCTCTTTCTACCGCGTCTTTTGTGAATCGGGATTGTACTGTCATTCAAACCCCTTGTTGCCTTAATAATTATTGACGCTTGTCTTTTGGTCATTTCACCTGAGATGGAGACGGCCAACAGCGCGAAACCTAGTAATGCCGCAAGTCCAGGGTTCTTATCACGATGCTCTTCAATCGCCTTTGCAGCGGCAGCAGAAATAAGACCTTGCTGAAGTCTGTCAACAGCCATGGGCGGATCATATCATAAACCACCCTAGATTCGTTAGCAGTCATGAGGTAGAATTGCCAGTATCACCCCCTTAGTCCCCCTCTTACATCGCAAGATGCGAGTCGAAGACTCGACTTAAGAGGGGGAAACCCCGCAGGGAGAGGGTGATATTTATGGCTGCAAAGCGAGATTATTACGATATCTTAGGGGTTTCCAAAACGGCGTCTGACGCCGAGATTAAATCGGCTTACCGCAAGATGGCCATGCAGTGGCACCCGGACAAAAATAAATCTCCCGAGGCCGAAGAGAAGTTCAAAGAGATCAACGAAGCATATCAAGTTCTCTCTAGTCCCCAAAAGAAGCAATCATACGACCAGTTTGGTCACACTCCTCCCGGAGGACCAGGTTTTGGCGGTTTCCAACAGCAAGGACCTTTCCAATATTATTACTCTACTTCAGGTGGGGGAAATCCCTTTGGGGACATGGGTGATCCTTTTGAAATCTTCGAACAATTTTTCGGCGGGGCCTCTCCATTTGGCCGCGGCCGGCCCGCTAAACCCCACTATTCCATTAGAATTCCTTTCAAACTGGCCATTTCCGGCGGCACCGAGACAGTGACTATAGATGGTTCGCGCCATACTATTAAAATTCCCGCCGGTGCCGATACCGGTACCCACCTGCGCTTTACGGAATTTGACGTTACTTTCGAAGTTCAGCCGGATCCAGTCTTCCGCAGAGAAGGCGCAGATATCTACATCGATCACAAAATTCCCTTCACCCTGGCCATTCTTGGCGGTACTACCCAGGTGCCTACTCTGGAAAAGGAGCTGGAACTCAAAATCCGCCCCGGTACCCAGCCTGGCACCATGGTTAGATTGTCTGGCAAAGGCGCTCCCGTTTTACACGCCCTAAGTAGACAATCTCGCGGCGACTTTTACATCAGGCTCGTCATCGATCTTCCCACCCACCTGTCCCACAAACAAAAAGAACTCCTAGAAGAATTTGAAGAATAGTATCAATTTTTAACCGCATTCTTAATTGCCTTTTCCGTATCTTTTCCGCTGTATGCCTTTTCTAAAACTTCTAATAAATTTTCAACAGTGAAAGGAGCCCCATTATTTTTTGCAATATCCACATAGGCCCAGTTTAAATTAACTGTTTCTCCATTTGTATAATTTACTTCGGTTTCCTCACGGGTTGTTTGAGTAATAACTTTCTCCGCTAAGCCTAAAATCTGATCTTCTGAAAGAAATCCCCACCTAACTCTCGTATCTTCTCTTGACCTTGCTGTAACAAAGGCAACTCCATCTTTTCCATTTACATTCCTTACAAACAAAACATCTCCTGGCCAATAATAATCGTCTTCGTTTGGAGTTACTTTGTCTCGTTGCATCACCTCTAATTCACTAGCATCAATAGTTTTTACGCTCGATGGAATCATGGCAAGATACACTTTTCCCTTATTTCCAGAAATATCTGCAAACCGGTCTTGAAATCTTTGCATAATTTCATTCAATGCTTCATCTGTTTCACCACTACCAACCACAGGCGACTCAAAAACCCTATCCATTATTTTCTCACCTTAAGAACTCCAGATCCTGGAGAATTTGGAGTCTTAATTGTTCCCTCCAACAATACTGCAACCGCCGCGGCTGGAACAAAAGGTACAAAAAGTTTAGCAATTCCTAACACCACCTCAATTGTTCCCTTAGCAGCGACAGCCGCCCTGTCTTTATTTGTCTCTTTTCCACCAATAACCGCATGTCCTAAATTCAATACTCCCACTACAAAAGTTATTCCCGCATCAACTGGAGGGAAAAAGGCCAAGATTCCACCACCTGCCAACAAAGCCCAGAATCCAGGATTGTTTGCTGGACTCATCTCATTCCCGCCTTCTCCAGTCATTGATGAAATGATAAAACAATGGTACGTTTTAAGCAATGGCAACAGAAGGGGGAGACGTCTTTAATGAACATTCTCCAGAAAGACCCCTAATATTTGCTTCGCAAATAATATTAAATGCCGTGGAAAAAAGTGTAATTTCTCCCCAAGATGGCATATTAATTGGAAGGTTGCTAATGACGGTTCCCACAACAAATCTAACTTTCACACAAGCAGAATATCAACAAGTTCACAACAATCCTGAATGGATACTAAAAAGTATCGCCTTGTCAGTATACAGAGCCAAAGACAAACAAGATCCAGCCCACCCCAACCCTCTCTCCTCCAGAACATTAGCTAACTCATTGGACGATTTAGTCTCTGATTCAGAACCACAAGCCATTTCTCCAGGCGAAATATTGAAAAAATTCATTTTTAAAAGAGGGGGAGAAAAAACAGCAAAAACGATCCTTGATAAACATAGCAGAGTATCTGTAGAAATTCATAGGGATCTCGCAGAGTTTAACTCGATTCTCAATATCTATTATGGAAAAAGACTAGTTAGAGAGATACTTTCCAGATACAAAATCCAACCAGGCGCAGATGAAGAACTTTACTACCCATATCAGACAATGGCCGAGTTAGACAAGGCATTAGATGGTCTAATTTCATAAACCAAACCACTTCTGGCGGAATTGAATCAAACCTGGTAAAATTGCCCAGTTATGGCCAATGTTTTACAAGCACGAACAGAATTTGCCTCTGCCCTAAATCAGGTGGCGCACGAGCGCAACCTAGATCCTCAAGTTATTCTCGACACCATCAAACAGGCCATCATTGCCGCTTTCCGCAAGGACCACCCCGATCAGTACGACGAAACTAAAACCTACGATGTAGATCTAAACTCTCAATCCGGCGAAGCCGTGATTTATGTTATCGACGGCAAGAAAAAGACCAACATCACTCCGCCCGGTTTTGGCCGTATTGCCGCCCAAACCGCTAAGCAGGTCATTCTGCAAAAAATCCGTGAAGCCGAAAAAGAAGCCGTAGTGGGCGAGTACGAAAAACGCCTGGGAACTTTGGTTTCCGGCATGATTCTTCGCTTTATCGGTAACGAAATCATTGTCGATATTGGCAAGGCCGAGGCCATCATGCCCGCCTCTGAACAAGTCTATTCCGAGGACTACCACATCAACCAGCGCATGACCTTTTTCTTAGATAGTATCCGCGAATCTCTGCGCGGCAAAGAAATTGTCGTTTCCCGGGTCAACACCGGGCTAATCAAAGAACTTTTCAAAAGAGAGGTTCCGGAAGTTGCCTCCGGTGCCGTTGAAATCAGGGCCATTGCCAGAGACCCCGGATCCCGTTCTAAAATCGCCGTTTACTCCAACCAATCCGGTGTCGACCCGGTAGGCTCTTGTGTTGGCCAAAAAGGCGTCCGGGTCCAAGCCGTCATTGGCGAGCTCAATGGCGAGAAGATTGACATAGTTCAATTCAGTGAAGAGACAGAAAAATTTATTGCTTCGGCTCTTTCTCCCGCCGCGGGTCTAGTTGTCAAAATAGATATTAAAAAAGCCGAAGCTATCGTTACCGCTCCTGCCGACCAACTTTCCTTAGCTATTGGCCGTGAAGGTCAAAACGCCAAATTAGCCGGCAAACTTACCGGTTTCCACATCGATATCAAAGGCGAAAAAGGCACTTCAGAGAAAAAAGAAGATCAAGTTTCAGATGACATCTCTACAGACAATGCATGACACAACCACGACCGCCTATTGTAGTAATTTTGGGCCATGTTGATCATGGCAAAACTTCACTGCTCGACGCTTTGAGAAAAACCAATATTGCCACCCGTGAGGCCGGTGGCATCACTCAATCCACTCGTGCTTTCCAGTTACAGTCACCAGTTACAGTTACTTTTATTGATACTCCTGGCCATGCTGCCTTTTCTGCTATGCGCACCCGCGGCGGCCAAATAGCAGACATTGCCATTTTGGTAGTTTCAGCTGTAGACGGAGTCATGCCCCAAACCAAAGAATCTATCACCACTATTAAAGAAGCAGGCATTCCCATGATTGTAGCCATCAACAAAATGGATCTTCCTGGAGCCTCGGCCGATACCATCAAAGCCCAACTCACCGAAAACGAAGTATTGGTCGAAGGCTACGGGGGAGACGTTCCCACTGTTCCCATCTCAGCTAAAACTGGCTCAGGTCTGCCAGAACTTTTAGAAATGATATCTCTAGTCTCTAGTCTCCAGTCTCTAGTTTCAGATCCTTCTGGTCCTCTCGAGTGTGTCATTTTGGAGTCCCACTTAGACGCCCGCCGTGGTCCCATAGCCACGGGGATTGTGAAAAATGGTACCTTAAAAACCGGTCAAGAATTATTTCTCGATAAACCCGTCGGCAAGGCCAAAGCCCTTTCTGTCGATCCTGCTCCCCCCTCCACCCCCGTAGAAATTCTCGGTCTGACCTCCGTCGTCCCCGTCGGTTCTCTTCTCACTTCCACCATCCAGCATCAAGATCCAACTTCCAACTTCAAACGTCCACCCTCTAATCACACTATTTTAAACGTCATCTTAAAAGCCGACGTTTTAGGTTCCCTTGAAGCCATTACTTTTTCCTTGCCTGCTGAAGTCAATCTTGTGTCTTCCTCCACAGGGGAAGTTCTTGAGTCTGATGTTTTGTCAGCTGCTTCTACTAATTCTCAAATCATTGCTTTTAATGTCAAAGTTCCCGCCTCTTCTGCCAAATTAGCCGACGTCGACAAAGTTAAGATCCATACATTTAATATCATATATGAGCTTTTAGATGCTTTAGACAAACTGGTTCATCCTCAAAGTCTGGAAACTATCGTGGGCGAAGCTCAAATCATAGCCGAATTTAAAATTGATGCCCTCCGTGTTGCTGGTTGTAAATGTACTTCTGGAGAAATTTCTAAATCCAATACTATTAAGATTGGGGACAAACAAGCCCGCATCAAATCTCTCAAAATGGGCAAAACAGAGGTCGAAAAAGTCAAAACCGGTCAAGAATTCGGAGCAGTTTTTGCCCCCCCGGTTGACTTTAAGATAGGTGAGAATATAATCGCGGTCATCACCAATGGCTAAACCCGATACTAACCAATTCAAAGGTTTATTGGATTCTGCTCATTCAGTAGCCGTTCTTCTTCCCAAAAATCCTTCTTTTGATGCCGTAGCCGCCGCTCTCTCTCTTAAATTAAGCCTTGATCAAGCAGGCAAACCCACCACCGTCGCCTGCCCCGAAGCCTTAACAGTTGAATTTCATCGCCTAGTAGGAGCCGATTCCGTCAGTTCGCATTTTGGCAGCCGCAATTTGGTCATTACTTTCCCGGGCCAAACTGAAATTGTGGATAAAGTCTCTTACAATTTAGACGACAAAGGCGAACTTAATTTAGTTATCACTCCCAAACCAGGCACTCCCGGTATCGATTACAAACGCTTGAATTTCGTCTCTGGCGGCTCTCAAGCAGATTTGGCCATTGTTTTTCCGGGCGCCGAAATTCCTGAAATCCTGGCTCAAACCAAGCAATTTGCCATCACAGGATCCGAAGACGTCGCCATTGTCTTAGAAACTCTCAAATTACCCATTAGTTCAGACGCAGCCTCAAATCTTTTAGCCGGAGTAGAAAAAGCCACCTCCAACTTTACCCAAAATACTACCGTAGACACTTTTGAAGTGGCTGCCGTTCTCATGCGTCATGGTGCCCGCCGCCACGATACAGTTGAAGCCAGCTCATATCCTCCCGGCTCAATTCCGACTTCCGACGCTCCGGCTAATCCGAGCCCCGACTGGTACGCCCCCAAAGTCTTTAGTGGCACCACTGTTTCCTAATATGTCAACACCGATAGATTTTGAAAAATTTCCCTATCTTCGGCCACCCACCAATCTTAATAGACCGTGTGGTTGTAGATCTAAGGCTACACATATAGCTAGAGGGGTAGAACCCCTCCTCCCAGATGACAATTGCCAGAACGGTAATGCAATGCTGACAGCCCAAGGCGAAAACGGATTAGTAGTATTAGCTTTTTCAAATCCGATATATCTTAGCTGTGCCTCATGCCCGGTTGGTGTTGCAGGCAAGGCCGAAGAAGAGTATACTAGGAAGAATTAAGAGACATTAACGAGAGTTTGTCTGCGTAGCAGACTCACTCCCGCCCTATCTCTTCATATTTTATTGCGTACCACCCCTTAGTCCCCTCCTAAATTAGGAGGGGAAACCCGAAGGGAGGGGAGGTACAACCAAAATTATGGCCTTAGATACCAAATCCAAAGTAGAAGTCATCAAAAAATTTGCCCAAGGCAAGGGGGACACTGGTTCTCCTGAAATTCAAGTGGCTCTTCTTACCGAAAAAATCGCCAAATTAGTAGAACATCTTAAGCTGCACAAAAAGGATGAACATTCCCGCCGGGGCCTGCTCTCCATGGTCAACAAACGCCGTCGTTTACTTTTCTACTTGCAGAAAAAGGAAGTAAAAAGGTATAATGACCTTGTTAAAAAATTAGGTTTATCAAAATAAATCAATCGAGAGGTGCGAAGAGAAGGAATCCTCTTCTTCAGACTTCTTGATTGACTAAGAGTAAATGAAATTAGTAAGTAAAAGCATAGAAATAGCCGGACGAACATTAAGCTTCGAGTTCGGTAAATTCGCCCAACAGGCTACCTCTGCCGTGGTTGCCCGTTATGGCGATTCCGTCATCTTCGCCTCCGTAGTCATGGGCAAAGAAGATCTGACTAAAGACTACTTTCCTCTGTCAGTCGAATTCCAAGAGCGCCTGTATGCTGGTGGCCGGATCAAAGGCTCCCGTTGGGTCAAACGTGAGCGAAACACTGATGAAGAGGCCCTTTCCGCCCGTCTTATCGACCGCTCCATTCGCCCCTTGTTTCCCAAAGATTTCAAAAACGAAGTACAAATTGTGGTCATGGTTCTGGCCACCGATACCGAAAACGATACCGATGTTTTAGCCATCAACGCCGTTTCTGCAGCCCTAGCCATCTCTCCCATTCCCTGGAGCGGCCCTATTGCCGCCGTCCGCATTGGCCTGGAAGAAGACAAATTAGTAGTCAACCCCAAAAATGGTAACCGTGACGGAGTAGTTTTGGACTTGGTCGTTTCCAGCACCACCAATTTGGTGCCCATGATCGAGGCCGGAGCCACCCAAGTTCCCGAAGACCAAATTTATTCAGCCATAGATATGGCCGTTTCCCAAAACAAAAAGATTATCGCCACAATTAATGACTTAGTGTCTGAAATTGGCAAGGACAAAATTCAAGTCAAGCGCGCCGAATTCGATTCCACCTTTGTAGCCGAAATGGAAAAAATTGCCAAGCCTTTAGTGGCAGATTTCTTGCAAGCCACCGCCACCAAAGAAGGTGGAGATTTGGGCTCCATAGTTTTGCACATGAGTCAGGGTATTGAAGATCGGGCCAAATTAGCCCAGATTCCCCTCATTTTAGAAAATTATATTTCCAAAACTGTCCGCAAGAATATTTTGGAAGACCACAAGCGTCCCGACGGCCGCAAACTAGACGAGATTCGCCCTCTTTCTATTGAAGTAGGCGTTCTTCCCCGGGTTCACGGGTCCGCCATTTTCCAGCGCGGTCAAACCCAGGCTCTGACTGTCACCACTCTGGGTGCCCCGTCTTTGGGTCAAACCCTGGAAACGGCTGAAGGCGAAACTATCCGCCGCTACATCCACCATTATAATTTCCCGCCTTTTTCCACCGGTGAAACCGGTCGGGTAGGTGCCCCCAAACGCCGGGAAATTGGTCACGGCGCTTTGGCCGAAAGAGCTTTAGCTCCAGTTATTCCAGAGGAAGTTGATTTTCCTTACGCCATTCGTGTCGTTTCAGAAATTATGTCTTCCAATGGTTCCACCTCCATGGCCAGTACTTGTGGCTCCACCATGTCCTTAATGGACGCCGGAGTTCCTCTCAAGGCTCCGGTCGCCGGCATTTCTATAGGGAAGGTTGATGGCGTACTTTTGACAGACATTATTGGTATTGAAGATCACTACACCGATATGGACTTCAAAGTGGCCGGCACCAAAGACGGTATCACTGCCATTCAGTTAGACACCAAAATAGATGGTCTAACTTTAGAAATCGTCAAAGAAACTTTGGCCAGAGCCAAAACAGCTAGACTGCAGATTCTTGAGGCTATGCTCAAAGTTCTTCCCGAGCCCAAGAAAGAACTTTCTCCATTTGCTCCCAAGATTCATGTGGTTGTCATTCCTGTAGACAAAATTGGTGAGCTTATTGGTCCAGGCGGCAAAGTCATCAAAAAGCTCATGGCCGACTTTAGTGTAACGATCGACGTCAACGACAACGGTTCAGTTTTTGTCTCCGGAACCGACCAAGACGGTGTCAACAATGCCATTGGTTGGATTGGCTCACTAGGCCAAGAGGTCAAACCCGGAGAAATCTATGAAGGCACAGTAGCTAGAATTCAGCCTTTTGGAGCATTTGTAAATATTTTGCCCGGCAAAGACGGACTGGTGCACGTTTCCCAAATGGCCCAGGGCTTTGTGGCCGATCCCAATACTATAGTTCACGAGGGAGACAAGGTTCGTGTCTGGGTCATCGAAATTGACACTCAAAACCGCATTAGCCTCTCCATGCTTTTTGATGCCGCCGGCCAACCCCTAGTCAAAGCTCGCGAAGAACGTGCTCCCAGGAGAGACTTTGCTCCCAGACACGATGACCGCCGGGGTCCTTTCCGTGCTCCCCAACGTCGTGATGACCGCCGCCGGTTTTGATGTAAACTAGAACTAATGGAAGACAAATTAAAATCTGCCACTCTTCCGGACGACCTCCGGGCCAAAGCTGAAGAAATTCTTACCCGCGGTACCAATCCTGATCAGGCCGCCCATTATATCGATTGGATTACTTCTCTTCCGTGGGACAAGTTAACCAAGGATATTTTGGACCTAGGCCACGCCAAACAAATTCTCGATCAGCATCACTACGGACTGGAAGATCTCAAACAGCGCATTTTAGAATATCTGTCAGTTTTAATTTTGAATCAGCAAAAAAGCACTATTTATCATGCCCCAATTTTGTTATTAGTGGGCCTGGTGGGTACTGGTAAAACTACTTTGGCTAAATCGATAGCCGAATCCATGGGCCGCAAATTTGTCCGCATTCCCTTTGGCGGTATGGGTTCGGCTCTGGATCTGCGCGGTCAATCCCGGGCATACCCGGACGCTGAACCTGGGCAAATCATTAAAAATCTCCGCCGGGCCGAAGCCAAAAACCCGGTCATCCTTCTTGATGAAATCGACCGGGTGGCCGAGTCATCCAGATCAGAAATCATGGGTGTTTTGGTTGAGCTCTTAGACCCGGAACAAAATGCCGGCTTTACAGATCACTATATTGATTACCCTTTCGATCTTTCCCAAGTTTTGTTTATAGCTACCTGCAACAACACTACCAATATTTCTACCGCCGTCATGGATCGTTTGGAACCCATGACTATGCCCTCCTACAATGACGAAGAAAAAATCAAAATTGCCAGAGATTATGTTTTGCCTACCGAAATTAAAAACGCATCCTTGCCTCCAACGGCTCTCAAAATAGACGACGCCGTTTGGCCCCAAATTGTCCGGCCCTTAGGTTTCGACGCCGGTATCCGTACTTTAGAAAGAACGATTCAAGGAATAGTCAGAAAAACTGCCAAATTGATAGTTGAAGGCAAAGGCAAAGAGTTTTATATTACGGCAGACAACCTCAAACAATTCCTGCCCACTTATTGATGATCCAAGAATTATTTTCAAGAATTGAGCTGTTCAAAAAAGTCGCTCAAGAATTTCCAGATTTCAGATATCTTGGAGATCCTATTCTGCGTACCCCGGCAGCAGAAGTAACACTAGATGAGGGAATAGAAATAGGAAAAAAGTTAGGAGATATACTGGTTCGCTACAGAAAAATTACTGGCATGGGCAGAGGATTAGCCGCCCCTCAAATAGGTATAGGTAAAAGAGTCTTTGTGACTTTCTTAAATGACCAAATCCATGTCTATATCAATCCAAAAATCATCAAAACTTCGGACACCCTAAATTGTTATCGGGAGACGTGTCTAAGTTCTGGGATCATGCGGGGGGATATAAAAAGACCCGCTAAAATCACCATCGAGTGGACCGACGAAAACGGCCAAATTCAAAAGCAGGAAGCCGAAGATGTTTTAGCCAGACTTCTTCAACATGAGTACGATCATTTACAGGGCGTATGTAATTTAGATATTGCCGAGAAGGGTTCCATCGAATTTGTGACCAGCGATCCATTACAGGAAAAATTAAGAGAAACCAGATGACCACTGAAGAAAAGAAAATTGAGTTAGACAAGATTGCCCAGGAGATTAAAGCCTTTAAGGAATTAGATATTGCCAAAAAAGCGACACATGCCGTCCCTGGAGAAGGCGATCCTGACGCCCAAATTATGTTTATCGGCGAAGCCCCCGGCCAGGTGGAAGACTCCACCGGCCGGCCATTTGTGGGTCAGTCTGGCCAATTAATGCGTAAAACTTTATTTGAAACTACAGGCATTAAACCGGAAGAAGTCTTTATCACCAATATTGTTAAGTTCCGCCCTCCGGACAATCGCGATCCGTTTGATAACGAGATTGAGGCTTGCTGCGATTGGCTAGATCGGCAAATCAAAATTATCTCTCCCAGAATTATTGTTACCCTGGGCCGTTTCAGTATGGCCAAGTTTATTCCGGGCGTAACCATATCCCAAATCCATGGCGTCGCCCGCTACTATCAACTACCAACTATGAACTATAAACTAATCATCTTCCCCATGTATCATCCCGCTGCCGCTCTCCGGGGCACCACCATGCTCAATGCTTTCAAAGAGGACTTCGTTAAATTAAAAAACCTGCTAGCGCCTCAACCAAAAATAGAGGATAATACTCCTAGTCAGACCAGCCTGTTCTAGTGCTAGGTGCTAGGGGCCAAGTGCTAAGTAAAAATGAGAAGTTACGAATCTCTAGACGTATTTCAAAGGTCAGACAAACTGGCTTTAAAAATTTACATAATTACCAGAAAATTCCCCAGAGAAGAACTGTTTGGAATAACCAGCCAGCTTCGTCGGGCAGCATCATCAATTCCCACAAATATCGTGGAGGGATATACACGAAATTCTACAAAGGAATTTCTGCAATTTTTGAATGTCGCCAAAGCGTCAGCTGCAGAAACCAGGTACTGGTTGGGTTTTTCTGGTAAACTTGGATATATAAAAGAACCGGAGTTGTCGGAATTAATTTCCGAAACCGAAGTTATTATAAAAATGTTAACTAAATTAGTGCAGTCACTTAGCACCTAGCACTTAGCCCTTAGCACTTTATGGATTCTTTACGCATCATTTCTTTAGGGGGATTTGGAAAAGTAACTTCCAACATGTTCGTTTACGAATACGGTGACGATATTGTCTTGGTCGATTGTGGTATGGGTTTTCCCACCGAAGAAATGTTGGGCGTGGATATTTTGATTCCCGATATTTCATACCTAAAAAGCCGCAAAAACAAAATCCGAGCTTTAATTCTTACTCACGGTCATGAAGACCACACCGGTGCCCTGCCTTACATTCTTCCCCAACTAAATGTCCCCGTATACGCTAGTAAATTAACGGCTCATTTAGTTATGGAAAAATTGGCCGAATATGAAGGCATGCCTAAAACCGTCAACATTTTAGATCCCGGCAAACCCTTGTCTTTGGGTCAATTCAAAGTTGAATCGGTGCGCGTCTCCCATTCCATTCCCGACGCCACTAATCTAATTATTAGTACTCCTGCAGGAAACGTATATCACGGTAGTGATTTTAAATTTGATTTCACCCCCGTCGACGGCATTCTCCCCGACGTGGGCCGGATCGCCGCCGCCGGCAATTCCGGTGTCCAACTTTTGCTTTCAGATTGTCTGGGCAGCGAACGCAAGGGCCATACTTTATCCGAAAAAACCCTGGAAGAAATGTTTGAGCGGGAAATTTCCCACTGTTCCGGCAAGTTTATGATGACCACTATGGGCAGCAACATTAGCCGCTTCCGTCAAGCCATTGACGCCGCTGTTCGTCATGGTCGCAGAGTCGCTATTCTCGGCCGCTCTATCCAGCGCAATTTATCGGTGGCCCAGCGCCTGGATTATTTAAAGATTCCCAAAGGAGTTTTAGTTGATCCCAAGCAAATCCGCCGTCTGCCTCCCCAAAATCTGTGTTTGTTAGTTGCCGGTTCTCAAGGCCAAGCCGGATCTGCCATGGAGCGCTTAAGTTTGGGTGAGCACCAGGACGCCGTCATCAAACCCGGTGACAAAGTCGTTTTTTCTTCCGACTATATTCCTGGTACTGAATCGTCAACCCAATCTTTAATTGATTCGCTTTCTAAGTTAGGTGCCACCGTCATCTATACCAACATCACGGATAATCTCCACGTTTCCGGTCACGGCTCCCAGCAGGATCTACTGATGATGATGGCTCTCACCCGGCCCAAATATTTAGTTCCTATCGGCGGTACATATCGCCACATGGTCCAGTATTCCCGGCTGGCTCAATCTATGGGGTATCAATCCTCTCAAGTTCTCTTGCCTGAATTCAATCAATCTCTGGAAATGACTCCAGAGGGGGTCAAATTGGGGCCAATTATTGAAGTCAAAAACGTTATGGTCGATGGACTGGGAGTCGGTGACGTAGGCCACATTGTTCTGCGCGACCGCCAGGTTTTGGCCGAAGAGGGCATTGTGGTAGCTGTGGTCGAAACAGATCAAAATGATCTTTCCAAAGTAGATCACATCGATCTAGTTAGCCGGGGCTTTGTTTTTGCCAAAGAAAACACCCAGCTTTTTACCCAGGCCAGTGACCTGCTCAAACAAGCCATTCTCAAACGTAAAGGCCATCTCGATACCGACCGCCATGTTCGGGAAGTCATCTCCGACGTTTTGGAAAGATTCTTTTTCGACAAAACCGGCCGCCGCCCCATGATTCTGCCCGTAGTAGTGCAAGTTTAACCTAATAGCATATAATAGTCTTCATGCCCAGAACGCGCGCATTTTTTGGCCGGAAGAATTCATTTAAAGTTAGACTCAAAAAAACTACCATTCATTCCATTGGGGCTGTTCTCTTATTTGCCATCGCCGGTCTTGTCTGGCTGTCTTTTACCAAACAAAGTTCTCTTTTAACTCAACTCAATTCCCTGCTTGTGGTTCAGTTTGGCACCCTAGCCACTTTCTTTTTGCCCTTCCCTTTTATCGTCGGTGGGCTCATGCTGACCAAAATCAGATCCACTTTAGCCGAACCCAATGTTTTTGTCGGCAGTTTCATAGTTTTGGCCGCCGCCACCGGCCTTTCCCGCGGGGGATCAATAGGTCAGCAGTTGTGGTCTGGGACCAGCTCTTTTCTCTCTCCCTTTGGCGCCGTCATCTTTTTTCTGGCCGGTTTTGTGATTGGTTTTGTGGTCATGTTCAATATTCCATTCGAAGATGTTTTGGCCTTCTTTGTAGGGCTTTTTTCCCAAATCAAGTCCTTCTTTTCCAAGCTAGGCAGCAAATCTACCCCGCCGGAACAAAAAGTTATCAAGTTTTCCGGCATGACTGCTTCTAATAATCCCATTCAATCCAAGCTTCCCCTCGCTCCCCCGTCGTCTCCAACTTCCAGCTTCCGTACCCCTCTACCTTCCGCCACCGACTCTCCTTGGCACTATCCTCCCATGTCCCTTTTGGTAGAAAATATTTCCGGTAAAGCTGATCGGGGCGACCCTAAATCCAACGCCGATACCATCGAAAAAACCCTGGAAGCCTTTGGTATCACTGCCAAAGTTGTGGAAATTAATTACGGTCCCGCCGTTACTCAATATGCCCTAGAAGTTGCCATTGGTACCAAGCTTTCCAAAATCTCGGCTCTTTCAAACGACTTAGCCCTGGCCTTGGCTGCTCCCACCGGCCAAATCCGCATCGAAGCCCCCATTCCCGGCCGGTCGTTGGTCGGTATTGAGCTGCCCAACCGGGCTCCGGAATTTGTATCTTTGCGCAAAATGCTCGATTCCGATGTTATGAAACACCACAAGAGTAAGTTGGCAGTGGCTCTAGGCTTAGACGTCTCCGGCCAGCCCCTCGTAGCTGATATTTCCAAAATGCCCCACGTTCTTATAGCCGGAGCCACCGGATCCGGAAAATCGGTACTTATTAATGCTTTCATCGGCTCCCTGCTTTTTCGAGCCTCGCCCAGTGAAGTCAATTTCATCATGGTCGATCCCAAGCGGGTGGAACTGACCAACTACAACGGCATTCCGCATCTGCTTACCCCCGTCATTGTTGAACCGGCCAAAGTTCTTTCTGCCCTTAAGTGGGCCACCGGGGAAATGGACCGCCGCTACAAACTTTTTGCCGAAGTCGGTGCCAGAAATATTGATGTCTATAACGAACTATCCGGTTTTCAAGCATTGCCGTACTTAGTCATCATTATCGATGAATTGGCAGATATCATGCTCTACGCCCAGGTGGAAGTGGAAGACGCCATCACTAGAATTGCCCAAATGGCCCGGGCCACCGGAATTCACCTGGTTCTGGCCACCCAGCGCCCATCAGTCGATATTATTACAGGCCTGATCAAGGCCAATATTCCCACAAGGATCGCTTTTGCCGTCTCTTCCATGATCGATTCCAAAGTTATTATCGATCAGCCCGGCGCCGAAAAGCTTTTGGGTAAAGGAGACATGTTATACATTCCTCCGGATCAGGCCAAACCCACCCGTATCCAGGGGGCTTTTGTTTCAGACAAAGAGATTCACGGCCTGATCGATTTTCTTAAAAAGCAGGGCGTGGCGCCTCACTACACCGAGGAAGTCACTTCCATGCCGGTCGGTATCAAGGGCCGGGGCGGCAGTTCTTTCATAGCTCCCAATGGCGAAGACCGGGACCAGCTTTTTGAAGAAGCTGTCCGGCTTATTCTCTCTGCCAACAATGCTTCTGCCTCATTCCTGCAGCGGAAATTAAGTGTCGGTTATGCCCGGGCCGCCCGGCTTCTAGATGAATTGCAATCAGCCGGTATTGTCGGTGGGGCCGACGGAGCCAAACCCCGGGAAATTCTTATCAAGAGTTTCGATCAGATAAGCCATGAAAACAGTGGGACAAATTCTCCAAGCGGCACGTAACGGTCAGAAAATAGATCTCAAAGACGTGGCCCGGATTACTAAAATCAGAAGCAATTTTTTGGCGGCCATCGAAGCCGACGATTACGCCCAGTTGCCTTCTGGTACTGTTGCCAAGGGCTTTATCAGAAATTACAGTGAATTTTTAGGTATCAAACCAGACAGCGTCCAAGCTGTTTTCCGCCGGGATTTTGCCGAAAACGACCAAGGCCAAATTGTTCCCCGTGGGCTGTCTCAGCCGGTTTCCGAAGTAAGTGTCTGGACTCCCCGCACCACCCTTATTGCCGGTATCACTCTCGTCTTCACCGTCTTTGTAGGTTATTTATTTTTCCAATATTTAAACCTCACCGGACCGCCATCTTTAAAGATATCTCAGCCTTTAGACAGGATAGAAATCACTGACCAGACAGTCGAAGTTTCTGGAGCTACCGATCCTGAGGCTACAATTTCTGTAAATGGCCAGTTAGTAGCCTTGGAAAAAGGCGGCAGGTTTTCCTTCCGCTTGCCAATTATTGGTGGGGAAAATAAAATTAGTGTCACAGCCACTTCCAAATACGGCAAGACCTCTGTTATTACTCGAACAGTAATCAAAAAATGAATAATCTTACCCAATTTCTTTTACTCATTATTATTACCACTCTTACACTTCTTTTAATTTTTGTGGCTATAGAGGTTGTTCATTTAATCAGAGACGTCCGCACAATCGTCAAAAATTTTAAAGGCAAGTCCACCAAGGAACTAACTACTGAAATCCGCCGCTTTTTCCATAGTTCAGGACGCCCCCTCAAACCCTCTTGACACTCGTCATAACATGTTCTAACATAGTCTTATGATTCAATCAGTTGTCCAGATCGGGAATTCTCTGGGGGTTACGCTCCCAAGAGATTTCGTGGTCAAAAATAAAGTTACCAAAAACTCCAAAGTTTCTGTTGTCCACACAGATGGTTCCATCACGTACGCCACTCACATTCCTAAATCTACTCAGTATGCAGCTGCCCCCGACAAAGAGTGGTTCGATTTAATTAAAGACGTGGAAAAGAAATATGGTCACGCCCTCGAAGAATTAGCCCAACTTCAGTGATCACTTTTACTCTCAAACAGGTTTTAGCGGTTCATGAACGGGCCATCCAGAAATACGGCGGGTCTTCTGGAATCCGCGATACCGGCATGCTCCAGTCGGCCATTTTTCGTCCATTTGCCACCTTCGACGGCCAGGATTTATACCCCGATATATATCTCAAAGCCGGGGCCCTCATCCAATCTGTAGTCAAAAACCATCCTTTCATCGACGGTAATAAACGCACCGCTTTTATTACTACTTACAATTTTTTGGCACTAAACGGGGTTAAAATTACCGCTTCTGAAAAAGAAATAGTGAAGTTTATGGTTTCTGTAGCCAACCAAAATTTATCAGTGGACGAAATCTCCTCCTGGCTAAAATTTCACAGCAGCGCCTGTTCCACCTAAGAGGTGGAACATTTCTACCCCAAAACAGCCAGAACCAGAAGGACGATCCCAACGACGAGAAATTTATTTGTTTTTGAATTCTCGGCAACTGGTTCAGGCGCAGGAACTTGAGTTTCTGGGACCAGGGGTGGGGGAGCCGGAGTCAATTGTTCTTCCATCAACTTCATTGTAGCATCCTCCGATGGTAGAATTGCCATATGGTTTCCGCAAATGATGTTAGAGCCAAATATTTGCAGTTTTTCAAAGACCGGGGACACGTCGAAATTCCCTCGGCCCCGCTAGTTCCCGAAAACGACCCCTCTGTATTGTTTACCACCGCTGGCATGCATCCCTTGGTGCCATATCTATTGGGCCAGCCTCATTCAGCTGGCAAACGACTTGTGGATATCCAAAAGTGTTTACGCACCGACGATATAGATGAAGTGGGCGACACAATCCACCACACCTTTTTTGAAATGCTTGGTAACTGGTCCCTCGGGGATTACTTCAAAAAAGACGCTATTGCCTGGTCTTATGAATTTTTGACCAAAGAACTAAATTTAGATCCAAACAGAACTTATATTACCTGTTTTGCCGGAGATCAGGACGCGCCCAAAGATACCGAATCAGCGGAAATCTGGAAATCTATGGGAATCCCGAATAAAAGAATCTTTTTCTATTCTAAGAAAGACAACTGGTGGGGTCCAGTTGGAGTAACTGGTCCATGCGGCCCGGATACCGAGATGCACTATGACATGACCCAGAAACCTCACGGCCCAGATTGTAAACCGGGCTGCTCCTGCGGCCGCTTCTCTGAAATTTGGAATGATGTTTTTATACAATACAACAAAAATAAAAAAGGGGAGTTCGAGAAACTTCCCAAACCCAACGTGGATACGGGCATGGGGCTGGAACGGACTCTGGCCGTAGTCAACGGACTAGACGACGACTATCTCACAGAACTTTGGCAACCAGCAATTCAAAAAATTTCCCAACTCTCAAGTATGCAGTATTTGGGGAATGAGAAGTCTTTTCGCATCATCGCAGATCACATTCGAGCCGCCGCCTTTGTAATTTGCGACGGCGTGACTCCCTCAAACAAAGAACGAGGATATATTCTCCGCCGGCTTATCCGCCGTGCCACACTTCAATTAAATAGATTAGGAATTAAATCTTATATTTCTGCCGCCAGCGATCTTGTCGACGTATTTGTTTCTCTTATGTCACCGCTTTATCCAGAATTATTAACTCACGAGTCCCTTATCCATAGTACCCTTCAAGAAGAAATTGGCAAGTTTGAAAAAACTCTTGACCGGGGATTACGGGAATTTAATAAATTAGATTCAGTCAACGGCAAAATTGCCTTTGATCTCTTCCAAACATTTGGTTTCCCTTGGGAATTAACCGCAGAATTAGCCAAAGAAAAAGGAAATGAAATTAACAAGTTAGAATTTCAAAAAAAGTTTAATAAACACCAAGAACTTTCCCGTACTGCTTCTGCCGGAATGTTTAAAGGGGGATTGGTGGATCATTCTGAAATAGCCACCAAATATCACACCGCCACGCATTTATTGCACGCCGCTTTATGGCAAGTTTTGGGAACTCACGTTTCCCAGAAAGGCAGCAATATCACCGCCGAGCGTTTACGCTTTGACTTCTCCCACTCTAGCCATTTAACCATTCAGCAATTAAACCAGGTCGAAGAGCTGGTTAACCAGAAAATATCCGAAAATCTTCCAGTTATCCGGACAGAGATGCCCAAAAGCCAAGCGTTGGCTGAAGGGGCCTTGGCTTTTTTCCCGGAAAAATATCCGGAAACAACTTCCGTTTACACTATCGGCGACTTTTCCAAAGAGTTGTGCGGCGGTCCCCATGTGCAATCCACTGGGGAAATTGGTAGGATAAAGATAATCCGCCAAGAAGCGGTATCCGCTGGCGTCCGCCGCATCTATGCAACTGCCATTTCTTAAAAAAGACGACAAAGCTCCCGCGAGAGAATATTTTTTTGCTTTAGAGATTGACCATTTACTAGTCAAGGCGGCCGTTTGGTCGGTAGTCAACGACAAACCCCAAGTTCTGGCTGTCAGTAGTACCCAATCCTGGGACGACAAATCTGAAGATAGCCTGATCACCGCCGCCGATTCCGCCCTCACCGATGCTACTCACCACCTAGATCCTTCAGGCAAGACCACGATCGTTAAAGTCATCTTTGGCCTGCCTCCGGATTGGGTAGGAGATGAAAAAATTCATACCGGTTACTTACACCTTCTTAAGTCCCTATCTGAAAAACTAGAGCTTAAGGCCATTGGCTACGTCATTACTCCCGAGGCTGCCATTAAATATCTTCAGGCCACCGAAGGCGTCCCCCCCACAGCCATCCTTATCGGTTTCTGGCCTTCTGTTATTGAAGTTACATTGGTCCGCCTGGGAAAAATCGCCAGCACTCAGCTAGTCAAGAAAAGCTCTCGCCTAACCGACGACGTAGTCGAAGGCCTGTCCCGTTTTTCTCAAACAGACATGCTGCCCTCCCGCATGCTTCTTTACGACTCCGGTCTGGATTTGGAAGAAATCAAACAATTGCTTCTAGATCACCCTTGGCAATCTCCCCAAAAACATTTGCCGTTTTTGCATTTTCCCAAAGTAGAAATTCTCCCCGCCGATTTTAGCATCCGTTCCATAGCTCTTTCTGGCGGATCAGAAGTGGCCCAATCCATAGGTCTTATTTCTGAACCGGCTGCCCCCCCCATTTCCACAGACACCGCTTCAGATTTAGGCTTTGTTACAGACACCGATATTCGGCAAACTCCTGTCACTCCGGAGCCAGAACCAGCCCCGACTCCTCCTCCACCCCCACCCGCTCCCACCAAACCCAAATTTGTCATGCCAAAAATTGTTCTTCCCAAAATCACCATCCCCAAGTTTACATTTAGTCTTCCTAAATCCTCCGCTTTACTAATAATTGTCGTTGGCTTCATTGCCGTTTTAGGATTAGCACTGGCCGCATACTGGCTGCTTCCCAAAGCCACAGTTATTCTTTTTGTCACACCCAAAAAACTCCAACAACAATTTGATATTGTTGCAGGAGGGGATTCTTTACCAGCAGAAAAATTAGAAGTTTCAGTCTCTGATGTAAAAACCGTTGATGCAACTGGTTCCAAAGTTGTTGGTGACAAAGCTTCTGGCTCCGTCACTATTACCAATAATGTTGGCACACCCCGTGCTCTTTCGGCTGGTACCGTCATTACTTCTCCATCTGGTCTCAAATTTGTTTTAGATGAATCAGTTAATATCGCTTCCGCCAGCGGCGATGTTTACAATCCCCAGCCAGGTAAAGCCACGGCTAAAATTACCGCATCTCAAATTGGCGCCGATTCCAATCTTTCCGCCGGAACTGTTTTTAGAGTTGGAACTTATTCTAGTTTGGAAACTGCTGCTAAAAATGACGCGGCGTTTTCGGGGGGGACCAGCCGGCAGGCCAAGGCAGTGTCCAAAGACGATATCACCAAACTCAAAACTTCTCTTTCCGAAACTCTCAAATCCAAAGCCCGGGAAGAGTTAATGGAGCAGTTAAGTGACGATCAAACCATTATTACCGAATCGATTACTCTGCAAGTTGTTTCCGAAGAATTTAATCACAAAGAAGGCGACGAGGCCGATTCTCTGACTTTCAAGCTATCTATCAAGGCCCAAGGATTAGCAGTTTCCAAATCCGAGTTAGACAAAATAGTCGCCGATCAAATCGGCCCGGAAATTCCCTCCGGGTTTTCTTTAGATACATCGGAATTTTCTCAAAACTTCTCTGTTAAAAAGACCGACAAAACTACAGTTACTTTCCAAGCCAATGTCACTGCGGTCTTGTTGCCAGACATAAACACTGCCGAGGTGGCTAAAAATATTTCTGGTAAATATCCCGACCGGGCAAAAGACTATCTGGCTTCACTTCCTTCAGTTGGCCAGATTGATATTCTCATTACCCCCAAATTTCCCACCTTCTTAGCTACTCTTCCCAGACTTCCCAAAAACATTACCATTTCCGTGCAACCTCTTAAATGACCAAGAAGCATTTTTCTTTAGGTCTAATTGTTGCCGGAGCATTTTTATTGCTTAGCATTCTGGCTCCCATAGGTGCTTCCCAGTTAAATTTCAGTCTCCGTCCCACTCTCATCGACCCCACTCTTGTTGCTTCCGCCCCACTGCCTATCATCAATGCCGTTTTGGGCACTACGACAGCAGACTATACCCAACCCTCCTCATGGTTTCCCGCCGCTTCTTTTACTCCCACAGTTAGTAAAGTTCAGTACTTTACCCTTTCCATCCCTTCTTTAAAAATGTTTGACGTTCCTGTAGAAATAAACGGCGCAGATCTCAAGAAAAACCCCATTCAATTTCCCGGGACCGCCGTTCCCGGAACTTATGGCAATACTGTCATTTTCGGCCATTCCAGTCTGCCCCAGTTGTACAAACCGGACAACCCTATTACCATTTTTAATCCCATTGTCAAAGCCAGGATTGGTGAAGAAATTTATGTCAATTACGACGGGGTAAATTACAAATATGTAGTCAGAAATATTACGGAAGTTAAACCCGAGCAAATTGAAGTCTTGGCCCAGCGCTACGACAAACACGAACTCACCCTCATCACCTGCGTCCCTCTGGGCACTTACCTGCGCCGCCACGTCCTGCGCGCCGAACTGGTCAACTAAATGACTAAGTATTGACAAATCAATGAGTTCGAATTAACATAGCCTCATGACTAAATTGCAAATTACTTTGACGGATGAGGAAACCCAGCTTCTGTCTATGCGGGCGGCGGTTTTAGGCTACGATGTGACCAAATATGCCAAGTTTGTCTTGGCCCAGGATGCTATTGAACAACTAGCAACTGTGCCAACTTTCGTAGCCACACCTAAAATGAATTCATCGTTGAAAAAAGCCTTGAAAGACGACAGTCTTGGAAAATCAGTAGAGTCAAAACTAGAGCTATTTTTACTCAACAAAAACCATAATAGTTTTCGGTAGCCATAATGAAGTCTATTAATCGTCGTCCAAGCTATAATTATCCTATGTTAATGTGGGTAACTGTAAAGACTTTTAATACCCGGCTGGATGCGCAAGTAGCCAAAGGCCTGCTTGGAGCTAACGGGATTTTGTCTAGAATTTCCTCCGATGACGCGGGTGGGATGTACCCTTTTCCGCTTCAGCCAAATCCCAACGGTGTTAAACTTTTAGTTAGTAAGACAGACGAAGCAAAAGCCCGAGAGTTACTTAAAGCCTCTTGAAGGGCCACGCCCTTTTGATATCCGTCCCACCTTTCAGGTGGGATTTTATTTCTATTGGTTCTAGTTTTGAAGTCTGGTAAAAACAGCTAATCTGTTAAATTTCCGCGCCAAACTAGTCAACTAACCTAAAATATTCTCTAATTTCTTTTGGCCATAATTCTACAGAAACTTTGTCGCAAACGTAGGGCACATTCTTTCTATCAACCCATTTACCATCCACCACGTCATCGCCGGGAACGATTTGTCTCGAAAGAGCTTTACATCTATACCATTTTAACGAAGTATCTTTTGGCGTTCTGCTGCTGGCTACATACACGATACCCGTAACGAGAACACTTGCCTCCTCATAAATTCCTCTTCTAACCGCATACTCATCTGGCTCACCATCTTGCTTCGTTTCGCCGGGTAAATGCCATTTATCGCTCATCAAAGACGCTCCATCATCGTCCACCTTTTTTACCACAAGCACTTCATCCCCAAATTCTACAATTGTCACAACAGCCTCTTTTCTAACCATTGGCGGTATAATATCACAGCATGAATTATTTGGGAATTGATTATGGAGAGGTCAGAGTTGGGGTGGCATTAGCAACTGGTCCACTGGCTGAACCGTTGACAACTGTCAAGACCGAAAAGGCGATTCACTCAATTAAACAGCTAATTTCCAAACACCAAATTGACGCCGTTGTCATGGGGGATTGCCAGGAAAGTTTTTTAAACGAGCTCTCGAATTTAGTCGTCGTTTATTGTGTCGACGAAACTCTTTCGTCTCATGATGCTCGGCAATCTTTACTCCACACTACGCAAAAAAAACGCCGCGTCAACGAACACGCCGCCGCCGCAGCCGTAATTTTGCAAAATTGGTTGGACGCCTCCCCCTCTTACGACGAACAAAGTGAGACGCGAAAAATTTAGAAAAATTTTTCGATTTAAGAGGGGGAATGAGGGGGTGATACAGATAAATTTTGCTTGACTAGAAACTCGCATCATAGTAAAGTCACCTGTGATGTTCAAAAATGTTATTGCCCCAGTCCAAGCTTGGTTACTGTCCCAAGGCCGATGTGTAGGTTGTGGTACCGATCTTGTTTCTGGCAAGTCCTCAAAACATTCTCAAGGCACCAAAATTACCTGTAGCAAGTGTGGCCGCATTTTCATCAAAGAGTCTTCATCTGATAAATTTCGCCGTGCCCTCTTCGAGGAGGTTTAGTCGTGAAATATTTGGTCGGTTTGTCTTTGGCAACTGTCATCCTGGCTTTTTTTGGCTTTGCTTGGTGGACTGGCCAACTAGCCCCCGCCAATTCCACAGATGAAAAAACCTACTCTTTTATTATTCCTCTCGGCCAGTCGGCTTCCCAAACGACAACCAGTCTTTTTTCCCAAAAATTAATTCGTTCTCAACTGGCCGCCAATTTATATTTAAAGTTTTCCGGCCTAGACAAAAAAATTCGCCCGGGAACCTATTTTCTTTCTCCTAGCCTCCACCTTAAACCACTTTTGGAGTCTTTAACCGCCGGCCCCCGAGACGTTTGGATCACTTTTCCCGAAGGCTGGCGCCGGGAACAGATTGCCACTCGGTTAGCTGCTAATCTCCAGACTTTTAACCCCCAGACTTTTCTTACTCTTACCGCCACTCTCGAAGGCCGGCTTTTTCCCGATACCTATCTTATTCCTACCTATGCAACCGAAGAAGATTTAGTCACCATGCTCACCTCTAATTTCTCCCGCAAAGTCGGATTCATAGACCCGGACGATCTCATTCTGGCGTCTTTGGTAGAGAGGGAAACTCGCCGCCCATCAGACCGGCCAACCGTGGCCGGGATTCTCAAAAAGCGCCTGGCTGCCGGCTGGCCTCTTCAAGTGGATGCCACGATCCAGTATGCCCGTGGGGATTGGTCCCCAATTACCAACACCAGAATTCCTTCTGTATACAATACATATATCCACCTAGGGCTTCCTCCCACCCCCATTGCCAACCCTGGTCTAGATTCAATCAATGCTGTCAGAAATCCCAAAAATACCCCCTACTGGTACTATTTACATGACGCCCAGGGAGAGATTCATTACGCCACCACCATTAGTCAACATAATTCCAATGTTGACAAATACTTACGGGACTGATATAACCAGAAGTATTGAATAACCCCAGGTGGCAGTTGTGTCGCCGGGGCTTTTTGCGCTAACTGATGCCAGCAACCCGCCGACTCAACTGGGGACAGGAATCCGCCCATCTTCCTCCCCTAAATTTGATCCAGGTTCAGCACGACTCATGGCAGTGGTTTTTAAAGTCCGGTATTGGCGAAGGTATCACTGAAATTTCCCCCATCGAAGATTTTACCGGTAAAAATTGGTTGTTAGAGTTTGGTGCTTATTCTGTAGAAAAAGCCAAAATTACTCCCCAGCACGCCATCCGCAAAGGCCTGACTTACTCCTCGGCATTACGGGTTGTAGCCAAACTAACCAACAAACAAACCCACAAGACCACCTCAGCCGAGGTTTTCTTAGGCGACATTCCCCAGATGACTTCCCGGGGCACCTTCATTGTCAACGGTGTCGAACGGGTCGTCGTCAGTCAAATTGTCCGTTCTCCCGGAGTTTACTTTGGCGCCGAGTTAGACGCTGCTTCCGGCAAAGTTCTGCACACCGCCGAACTTCGTCCTATCAGAGGCACTTGGTTGGAATTTGAAACTTCCCGTGCCGATATTATTTCCATCAGAATTGACCGCCGCCGCAAGTTTTTGGCTACTACTGTTCTTCGGGCCATGGGTATGTCCGACTTTCCCGCAGGCCTAGAAGCTACTGCCGTCAAAGATGCTACCAAAACCACCGAAGATGCCCTGATTGAAATCTACAAAAAGATGCGCCCCGGCGAACCCATTGTTTTGGAAAATGCTCAAAAATTGCTTTTTGATCTCTTCTTCAATCCCCGCCGCTACGATTTGGGTGAAGTAGGCCGTTACAAAATCAACCGCCGTCTGGGCAGCACCTCCGATTCCCGGATTTTAACCCGCGACGATTTAGTGGCTACGATTAAATATCTTATTGGTCTCTCCAAAGGCATTGGCCGGACCGACGACATTGATAACCTGGCCAATCGCCGGGTCCGCCGGGTAGGGGAAATCGTTACCCAGACTGCTTACCGCGAAGGCCTGTTGCGCCTGGAACGGGCCATCCGGGAAAAAATGAGCCTGGTTTCTACCGAAGAGCTGGTAACTCCTACCCAATTAGTCAACGCCCGCCCGGTCATTTCTGCCATCAATCAATTCTTCAGAAGCTCTCAACTTTCTCAAATCATTGACCAAACCAACCCCTTATCCGAAATCGACCATTTGCGCCGGTTGTCTGTTTTTGGCCCCCAGGGACTAACCCGCGAACGCGCCTCTTTTTCCATCCGGGACATCAATGCTTCCCAATATAGCCGCATTGACCCTGTCCGCTCTCCAGAAGGCCCAAACATTGGTTTGATTACCTATCTTGCTCTCTACGCCCGGATCAACACATTCGGCTTCCTGGAAGCCCCCTACAGAAAAGTAGTAAAAGAAAACGGCAAAATGAAAGTCACTTCAGAAATTGTGTATGTCGACGCCGAAAATGAAGCCCAATTCCACATTTCCCACAGCGATTTTCAAACCGACGCTAAAGGCTATATTTTAGATAAGTGGCTGCCTATCCGCTTCCAAAACGAGTTTACTGAAGGCCCCGTAGACCAAGTTGACTTAGTAGATGTAGTAGCCCGCCAGGTAGTGGGTACTTCGGCTGCCCTGATTCCTTTCCTGGCCCACGACGCCGCCAACCGGGCCTTGATGGGTACCAACATGCAGACTCAAGCTGTGCCTTTAATCAAGGCTACCGCCCCCGTGGTCGGCACGGGGCTTGAAAAAGAAGTCTCCGCCGCCCTGGGTTGGTCGATTTACGCTACTCATTCCGGTGTCGTATCGTATGTCGATGCCGACAAAATTGTTCTTAAGTTGGACAAAAAACCCGCCGAACCCATTTCTACAGAAGATATTGTTTTCAAAGCTGACTTGCAGACTTTCCACCTCACCAAATTTAAACGCACTTCCCACAGTACCAATTTTTCTCAAAATGCCGTAGTTACCGCGGGCCAAAAAGTTACCCCCGGCACATTACTGGCCGACGGTCCGGCTACCGAAAACGGTGAGATAGCTTTGGGTCAAAACATGCTCATTGCCTATGCCTCGTATGACGGTTTGGGTTACGAAGACGCGGTGGTCATTTCCGACAGGCTTGTGACTCAAGACTTACTAACTTCTATCCATATTGAGGAATACGAAGCCGACGTTGTCGATACCAAATTAGGCCCGGAAGAGCTCACCCGCGATATTCCCAATGTCGGAGAAATCTATTTAGCCAACCTAGACGAAGGCGGTATCGTTACCGTCGGTTCCGAGGTTAAACCCAACGATATTTTAGTCGGCAAAATTGCCCCCAAAGGCGAAACCGAGCTGTCTGCCGAAGAGCGGCTCCTGCGCGCCATTTTTGGCGAAAAAGCCAGAGATGTCAGAGATACCTCTCTGCGCATGCCTCACGGCGAACGCGGTATTGTGGTGGATATCCACGTTTTAGACCGGGACACCGGAGACGAACTGCCTCCCGGCACCAACAAACGGGTCGTGGTCAAAGTAGCTCAACTTAGAAAAATCACCGTCGGAGACAAGCTGGCCGGCCGGCACGGAAACAAAGGCGTCATCAGCAAGATTGTTCCCGCCGCTGACATGCCCCATCTGTCCGACGGCACTCCCGTAGACATCATGATTTCCCCTCTGTCAGTTTTGGCCCGTATGAATCTAGGCCAGCTTTTGGAGGCTCGTTTGGGTTGGGCCATGAGCAAACTCGGCCAGACCGT
>Ga0209210_1000917_pt1 | contig 27059 bp, 29 predicted proteins | sample RifGroA1_FD_183991 | JGI IMG/M metagenome (GOLD analysis project Ga0209210, IMG submission 183991) | Contaminated groundwater microbial communities from Rifle, Colorado, USA - Rifle Groundwater A1 (SPAdes) (version 2) | ecosystem: Environmental > Aquatic > Deep subsurface > Groundwater >...
ATCGGCGCTCAGTGAGTGCCAAGCGCTGTTCGATTATCGCTTGGCAGTAGCGGAGATGCTGATTGGCTTGGGGTTGGACGAGAGTCCGCTCCTGCCTGGTAGTGAAGCGATTGACCCGGAGCAAATCTTTGCCATGGGCCACTCACTTGGCGGGGCAACAGTACTTGAGTTAATTGGCGCCGCCGGCCGGACAGTTTTGCCAATCGGGACCATTAAGGGCGCGCTCCTTTTGGCGCCGGTTTCGGGCATCTTCTCTCAGGCGGATTTGGCGCAAATCAACGCGCCGACGCGGTGGATTATCGCCACCGAGGACCAGTCATGTGTGAATGTCGGCTATGACTCACGCTATGGTTGGGTCCCTGCCGATGCGAAGGAAACGATTGTGTTTGAGGGAGCGACTCACGCCGTTTTCTCTTACACCTTCCATCGGGACGTGCTCAATCACGAGCCGGACGATGAGTGCATCGGCTGGCAAAATGAGGTGGTGCGCATCGCCACCCAGTTCTTCAAGAACTAAATATGTGCGACACTCGGTGTCGCACACGGGTTTAAAGCAAGGACCGACTTTTGGGTTCAGATTCCCAAGGTCGGTCCTTTTTAGTTTATCTTCGCGTGTTCCACTTCCATATCGGCAAAGTGGTCCGATTGTTTAATCTCAACCACTCCCCGCTTAACCAGTTCCAACAAGCCGAGGAAGGAGATAATCAAGCTCGCCTTTTCCCCTTGATGCTCGCCGGAGAGCTCGCTCCATTTAAAGGAAATGGCGGTTTGAATCCGCTTGGCCAAGCCGTCAATCACTTCTTCCAAACTGATGATTTTTCGGACTATCTTCTCCGGGATAGTCTCAACGGTTGGCAAGTTGGCGAGCAAGTTTTTGATTGCGGTCAGTAAATTATTTTGAGTCAACTCGTCAGTCGGCGCAAAGACGGGTGTAAACGGCCGCTCTTTGAAAGGGAAGAAGATTGGTGATTGGTTCCATTGCTCGCCGAGCGCGCGAGCGCGCTCGCGCATCTCGGCGTAAATTTTAAGACGTTGTTCCAAGTCCTCAATATTTGCTGTCTCTTCTTCTGTTAATTTGAGATTAGGCAACAGCGAGATCGATTTGATGAGCATTAAAGTGGAGGCGACTAGTACAAATTGGGCGGTGGTGGCCGCCGGCATGCCCGGATGCGAGTTTAAATATTCAATATAATCATCCGTAATTTCAGCCAGCGAGATAGCCGAGATGTGGAGCTTCTTCCGCTCAATCAAATCAAGCAGGACCTCAAACGGCCCTTCCCACTTCCCCGCTTTAACTTGGAAATTATTTTGCATCCTTAACTTCGATTTTCAGTTCTTTGAGTTGTTTGGCTTCAATCTCGGCTGGGGCGTCCATCATTGGGTCGCGGCCTTCGCCCGTTTTGGCAAATGGGATGACTTCGCGGATGTTTGGCTCGCCTTGTAAGAGTGCAATTAGGCGATCCAAGCCCCAAGCAATACCGCCGTGAGGCGGCGCGCCGAAGGCGAGCGCCCGGAGCATGTGGCCAAAATTAGCTTCAGTTCTCTCTTGGCTAAAGCCCATAATCTCAAATACTTTACTCAAAAGCTCCGGTCGGTGATTGCGGATACTGCCGCCGCCAATCTCAAAGCCGTTTAAGGCCACATCGTATTGAGTGGTGATAATCTCGCCAATCTTCTCTTTATTCTCCAGCCACTCTTCATGTTCGGGTAAAGCGCGGGAGAACGGATTGTGAGTGAAGGTCCAGCCACCTTCGTCTGTTTTCTCGAAAAACGGGAAATCAGTCACCCAACAAAAAGCGAGCAAATCGGGGTCGTCTTTATCCTCGCGCAAGTCGGGCCGGTCGGTGCCATATTTATCTATCGCTTCGCGGTAAGTTAAACGCGGGAAAGGCTTCTCTTGGATTTTTTTATCTGGATACAATTCCTCAACAATTTTAATCAACAGCTTCTCATTCAACTGCATAATATCCTCGCGCTCCACAAATGAAGCCTCCAGGTCTAGTTGAGTAAATTCTGGCTGGCGGTCGCCACGAGTATCCTCATCGCGGAAGCAGCGAGCGATTTGGAAATATTTCTCCACCCCGGCCACCATCAAGAGTTGCTTATATTGCTGAGGTGATTGGGGCAGAGCGTAAAATTTGCCCGGGTAAAGGCGCGAAGGGACAACATAGTCCCGAGCGCCTTCGGGCGTGGATTTGGTCAAGATTGGCGTCTCGATTTCAATAAAATCTTGATTGGCTAGTTCGTCGCGAATCAGTTTGATGATATTGTGGCGAGCGCGCAAATTGTTGGCCATCCGCTCGGTGCGCAAGTCGAGATAACGATATTTGAGCCGCGCTTCCTCGTTAACTTTGCCGGTGTCCTCGTTAACCTCAAATGGCGGCGTGGCGGCTTGATTTAAAACTGTCACTTGCTTGATTTCCAACTCAATCTCGCCGTTTAAAACGCCGGCTTTCACATTCTTCTCCGGGCGCTGGTTGACTTGGCTGGTGATGGCCAACACCCACTCGGGGCGGACTTCTTTCGCCACTTCAAGCGCCTCGGCTTGGCCGGGCAAAATTACGCCCTGGACCTTGCCCGAAGCGTCACGCAAGTCGAGGAAAATCATCTTGCCCTGATCGCGCCGCACGTCCACCCAACCCTTAACCAAGACCTCCTCCCCCACTCTCCCGCCCAGATCTTTAATCATTATTCGTTCCATAATGTTTTTGAAAAATTATAAATCCAAGCCTACGGCTTGGCGGACTTTCGCCATTTTGAGTTTGGCTTGCTCGCGGGCTTCGCCCGCGCCGTTTCCTAAAATAGTAATCACTTCGTCGGGCTTAGCGGCAATGGCGGCTCGGCGCTCGCGTAGGGGCGTGATGAAGGCGATGGCATCTTCAATCAGCGCCTCTTTCAACGCCTGATACTTCCCCTCTTTCTCGGCATATAATTTATCCAATTCAGCGACCGGTTTAAAGAGTTTGTGGATTTGGTAAACATTCTCCGGCCGGCCACCGGCCGAATCGGTCACAATGCTCATCACCAACTTTTTAATCTCCGCATCCTCGGCGAAGAGCGGGATAGTGTTGCCATAGCTCTTGCTCATCTTTTGGCCATCTAGGCCCGGCACCGTTTCCACTGCTTCCAAAATCATTGCTTTGGGCAGTTTGAAGGTCTCGCCAAACAAGCGATTGAACTTCTCTGCTGTATCGCGGGCATATTCCACATGTTGCTGTTGATCTTTACCAACCGGCACCACATCGGTGTCGTAGAGGAGGATATCCGCCGCCATCAGCATGGGGTAGGTAAAAGTGCCAGCATCCAGCTCTTTGTTCTTGGCCTCGGCGTCTTTGTAAGCGTGAGCGCGCATTAAGTACGGCATCGTCGTGATGCAGTCGAAAATCCAAGCGAGCTCACTGTGTTCCGGCACATCGGATTGTTTAAATAAAGTGACTTTGTTAGGGTCTAAACCAATCGCCAAGTAATCAATCGCCAAATCTAGGGTGTCTCGTTTGAGCTGTTTGGCATCTTTAACCGTGGTGAGGGCGTGGAGGTCGGCCAGCATGATGTAAGTGTGGTAGTCGTTCTGGAGCTCGACAAATTGCCGCATGGCGCCAAAATAATTGCCGATATGTGGCCGGCCGGTGGGCTTAACGCCCGATAACATTATCTTTTGGTTTTCTTTAGTCATTTTAATCGCCTAGGGCGATAGGCCAATTCTAGCAGAAAATATCGCCCTAGGCGATAAGGGGGAATTTAGTCGCCTCTGGAGACAAAGAAAGCCCCATCGCGTCAGACGCGATGGGGCTGGGGTCATCTTTCTCATTATCCGCTTATCCGCCGTCATTTTCGTTGTCGAGTATTCGGCGGACGTCTTCCCAGGCCTCGTCGTACCAGTCCTTTTCGGCTACCTTTTCCTTTTGAGCTATCGTCAGGACTATCTTTAGTCTGACGACTTGCTCCAGTTGTTCTGGTGCTCCAAGCATCCTATTATCCTCCTTTAGTTACTTGAGAATTTTGTTGATGGCGTGACCAAGTCGGTCTTCGTCTTGTTGGCGTTTCTCCCACTGGGCCTCTTCCTTTTCTTCTTGACGTAGTCGTTTTGCGAGTCTTAGGTTAACAACCCACAAAAGTCCAATTGCCAAGACTGCAATAAAAATTACAACAAATATGAAGATAATCCCCAATATTTCCAATAAATTAGGCATCCCTATTTCCTCCTTTCTACTTTACAGCCTAGCAAAATGGTGGTTTAAACGCAAACAAATAGCCGGAGAGCGCTTGCGCTCTCCGGCTGGTAAAGTTCTGTTAGGCTAGCTGGTAACTGACCAGCTTCTGATACTCCTCGCAGCACCCCAACAACTCATTATGAGTACCAACTCCCGCGATCCGCCCCTTTTTGAGGACGAAGATGCGGTCAGCATGCTTCACTGTCGATAACCGGTGAGCGATGATGATGGTAGTGCGCCCGCGAGAGGCTTCGTCCACCGCATCCCTGATATGTTGCTCATTGACAGCATCCAGGTTGGAAGTGGCTTCATCTAAGATCAGAATGTTTGGATTCTTGATCAGGGCGCGAGCTACGCCAACCCTTTGCCTTTCCCCTCCCGAGAGCTTAACACCATTCTCGCCGATTTTGGTATGAGGACCTTCGGTTAGTCGATCACGGAAGGCATTGATCCGCGATGTTTCCAACACTTCTTCAAAATCCTCTTCGGTAATCAGCTCTCGTTGCCAGGCTGGCATACTGTACATAATGTTGAATTTGAGAGTAGTGTCCCTCAACTTCACATCTTGCTCAACATGACCGATTAGTGAGCGGTATTGCGAGAGGTCCAGGGTCCGCAGGTCGTGGCCGTCAATGGTTATCGCCCCCTCATTCGGATCATAGGCCCGCTGGAGGAGGGAAATAATTGTTGACTTACCGGCTCCCGATTCGCCCACAAAGGCGATTCGTTCACCTGGTTCAATGACGAAGCTGACTTTCCGTAGAGCTTCGATTATCTTTGGCTTGTCGTCCTCCTTAACCTTTTCATCCAGTTCCTTAAGGAGTTGTTTGTTACTAGGGTAGCGGAAGGATACATTATGGAATTCGATCCGCCCGTCAATCATTGTTAGACGGACTGGGTCCTCTACTTCCTTGATGGCCGGCTCCACATCCATAACAACAAAATACTTGCGGATAGCCGCCATCGATTCGGTCAGTTGTTTGTGGTAGTAAGCCAACTGGTTGATCCCGCTCATGGAGCGGTTCATCCACATAAACATGGTTACTACCGCACCAGCACCGTATTTGCCTTGAATGACAAACCAGACTGCGAGTGACATGATTATCGCTTCGCTAACAGGGACAATCAGACCGATATAATTCCGGGCACCGATTAGTCCTTGCCACATTCGCTCGCCATAGGAGGCAAAGAGGCTAGCCCGATGATCAAGTCGCTTTAGCTCAGCCGTTTCTTGACCGGCAATTTGGGCCATCGGCAGATTGCGAAGGATCTCCGTGTGCAAAGTGTTTTTGTAGTCACGGAAATCTTGATGAGCATCCAATTTGTGGTCATACTTTTTGGTTATCCAGAAAAGCAGACCAAAATAGATGCCGATGGTTGCCATAATCAGCGATCCCAGCAGCCAGTCAAACCAGAGGAGAGCAGCCGCCGCGATGATGACTTGCGACACGATGGGTATCACATTGTACAACAGGAGCGGTAAGAGGCCGGTTAAAGCCGCTTCGCCTTGATTGACAATGCTTTGAATCTTGCCCGAGTTTTGGTCCCGGTTTTGCCCGGGTGAAAACTTGAACAAATTCTCCAAGGTTATCAAGCTCAACATTTTCGGCAATTTATAATCGATATGCCGAAACTCGTAGTTGATTCGCCAGCGGATAATCAAAGTGTTGATTACTTTGATGACGCCGGAGAGTACCACCAGACCAATCAGTTGCCTGATTGGCGTGTTGGCCGATAACCCATCAATCAGCCAGCCCAGCAGATACGCCGGGACCAAACTGACAAATTGGTTGGCGATCAAAATAGCGAACGCCACCGTGGCCGGGAAACGAAATGGCCGATACATTTCGGCCAAGCGTCTCAATAATCTCCTATCCAACTCAACCTTTTTCCGCTTCGGCATCGCTTCTTCCTCCTTTTCTTGCTGTTTCGGTTTTTTTATCTTTAATTAATTGCGAGTTTTTATTTCAAGCCTCAATCTAGCCTTATTTTATCATAATTAATATAAAAGTCAAGCTATGATATATTGTAAAATATAAACAACATCTATATGTCCAGATTCATTAAAATTAAGGTTACCGCCGGGGCGAGGAGGGAGAGCGTGGAGGAAGTCAGTGAGAACAGTTATGCGGTAAATGTGAAGGTGAAGGCGGAGAAGAATCAAGCCAATATTCGCGCCTTGGAGCTGTTAAATAATTATCTCAATCTCCCGCCCCGCTCCATCCGCCTAATCTCCGGTCACCACCACCCCCACAAACTAGCCGAAGTAATGGAGTAATTTCTTGATAGTGCTTTCCTACGACCGTGCGTAAACGCTATTAATTTCAAATTAAGAATAAAAAGCGCCCCGAAGGGCGCTAATGCCAAAAGTGGACAAGTCCATTTTTTGGATTTTGGGGATTAAAGAAGATGGTCGGGGTGAACCTACCCTTCTCTTCTTGGGATAAGGGTTTGGTCAGTATTTGACCACCTTCTTCGGCGATCCTCGCCCCGGGGATAACAATGTAGTGGGTTCCCTTCTCGTCCTTACAATGAGCGAAGACTATCGCTTGGCCCTCAAATTCCACTAAGAGTGCAGGACCAAAAGTTATTTCCCCTCGCTCAGAATGCCTAATCACCCCATTTTTGGGGTACATTTGGGTTTTCATTCGCCATCCCCTTTTCTGTTGGCGTTGTTGATTCCCACCTGGCATTACTTCTGCCATTATTTATACTATAATCAAAACTATTCGTCTATAGCCCCTCCTCTTCCAGCTCTTGGATTAATTTTTGGGCTTTTTTGGAAAGTTTTTTTGGCAAATCAAATTTGATTTTAATCAAAAGGTCGCCGCGTCCCCGGCCGGCGGGTACGCCTTTGCCGCGGACGCGTAAGCGCTCGCCGGGAGCTACTCCGGCCGGCACTTTGAGCGTGACCTCGCCATCCAAAGTTTTAAGCTTTTTTTCCGCGCCGAGCAAAGCTTCAGAGAGCTTAATCGGCACGTCCATCGAGAGGTCGCTCCCCTCGCGACGGAAGGTTTGGCTCGGCTCCACATGGACTTTAATATACAAGTCGCCGCTTGGACCTCCCGGGATGGCTTCGCCTCGGCCGGAGAGGCGGATCATCTCGCCAGGCTCAATCCCCGGCGGCACCGCCACTTTAATTTCCTCACTCTTCTTCTTCACCCCTGCGCCGGCGCAATCGGAGCAGACTTCTTCCGGCACTTCGCCTTTACCATAACAAGTGTCGCATTCTCGGACACTAGTGATCTGACCGATAAATGAGCGGCGATTCTCGCGGATTTTGCCTTGACCGTTGCAGACCTCGCACTTTTTGAGTTTACTCCCCTTTTCGGCGCCCGAGCCGGCACAAGTATCACACTTGCCCACTTTGGAAATGAGGAAGGCCTTCTCAGTGCCAAAGATACTCTCCTCAAACGAAATCATAATGTCTACCGAGATGTCACGGCCGCGCTTGGTCCGTTGGCCACCGCCAAAAATATCGCCGAAAATGTCGCCAAAATCAAACTGGGCGCCACCCTGCCGAGCAAAATCAGAAAAATCAAAACCACCGAAGCCCCCGCCTTGGCCGGAAAAGCCTCCAGTTGAGCCAAATTGATCGTACTTAGCCCGTTTTTGTTCGTCTCCCAGCACTTGATAAGCCTCGTTAGCTTCTTTAAACTTGGCTTCGTCACCACCTGATTTGTCGGGGTGATACTTATGCGCCAACTTGCGGAAGGCGCGCTTAATCTCCTCCTTGGAGGCGTTCTTCTCAACTCCCAAAATTTGGTAATAATCTTTCATCTAATTTGTTTCGGCGTCGCGGATATTGTCGTCGTCTTTTTTCTCTTCCGGTTTGGTTTGTTCTTGCGCGGCTTTGCTCATAATCTCGCCAATTTTAGAGAGCGAGCTTGAGAGCGCTTCGGTCGCGGTTTTGATCGTAGCCACATCAGCGCCGGCTTTGATTTTCTTTAACTCTTCTATCTTGCTTTCAATATCAGCTTTAGTCTCGGCCGGGATTTTATCAGCATGGTCTTTGAGCGACTTCTCGGCCGTGTAAATCAACTGTTCGCCCAAGTTTTTGGCCTCAATCAACTCTTTCTTCTTCTTATCTTCTTCAGCATGCACTTCGGCATCTTGCTTCATCTTCTCAATATCTTCTTTCGATAAACTCGATTGCGCTTCAATCCGGATTGATTGCTCTTTGCCAGTCGCTTTGTCTTTAGCTTTAACCGAGAGGATACCGTTGGCATCGAGGTCGAAGCTGACTTCCACTTGAGGCAGACCGCGCGGCGCCGGCGCGATGCCGTCTAAAATAAAGCGTCCGAGCGTTTTGTTATCGGCCGCCAACTCGCGCTCGCCTTGGACGATATGGATTTCCACTTGAGTTTGATTGTCAGCCGCGGTGGAGAAGATCTGGCTTTTGGTGGTCGGGATGGTGGTGTTGCGGTCAATCAGTTTGGTCGCTACTCCGCCCATGGTCTCAATGCCGAGCGAGAGCGGCGTCACATCAAGGAGGAGGACATCCTTCACATCACCCTGGAAGATGCCCGCTTGGACGGCGGCGCCGAGCGCCACCACTTCGTCGGGGTTGATGGAGCGGTTTGGCTCTTTGCTAAATAAATTTTTGACCGCTTGGCCAATGGCCGGCATTCGTGTTTGGCCGCCAACCAAAATTACCTCGTCAATATCGCCAATTTTATAACCCGAGGCCTCAATGGCGCGTTTGGTAATCTCAATCGAGCGGTCAATATATTCACTCGCCAATTCTTCCAGTTTGGCTCGCGAGAGCTTAAGCAATAAGTGTTTCGGGCCGGCGGCGTCAGAGGTGATAAAGGGAATGTTAATTTCCGCCTCGGTAGTGGTCGAGAGCTCGTGTTTCGCCTTCTCGGCCGACTCTTTGAGGCGTTGGAGCGCCAATTCGTCTTTAGTGATATCAATTCCCGACTCTTTTTTGAATTCTTCGCCAATCCACTTGATGATTTTTTGGTCAATATCTTCACCGCCCATATGCGAGTCGCCGTCGGTCGATTTAACCTCGACTGATTGTTCTTGGCCATCACCGCCAATTTCCAAAATAGAGATATCAAACGTGCCACCGCCAAAGTCGTAAACGGCGATTTGCTGATTCTTCTTCTGGTCAAAGCCATAAGCGAGGGCGGCAGCGGTGGGCTCGTTGATAATCCGCCTGACTTTAAAGCCGGCAATCTCGCCGGCATCGCGCGTGGCTTTGCGTTGCGAGTCGTCGAAGTAGGCCGGCACAGTAATCACCGCTTCTTCAATCTTTTCGCCCAGTTTGGCCTCAGCATCTTTTTTAAGTTTACCCAAAATCATCGCCGAGATTTCCTCCGGCCGGTAGTCTTGGCCGTTCATCGTCACCTTCACCCCCTTGTCGCCGGCGACAATCTTGTAGGGCGCGGAATCTTTGTCCTTCTGGACATGGGGGTCGTTAAATTGATGGCCCATCAGGCGCTTAATGCCGTAGATGGTATTGGCCGGATTAGTAATCGCTTGGCGTTTGGCCAAGAGTCCAACCAGCCGTTCGCCGGCCTTGGAGATGGCCACAATTGAGGGCGTGGTGCGGTTGCCCTCATCGTTCTCAATAATTTTGGGACTGCCGCCTTCAATCACCGCCATGGCGGAATTGGTGGTGCCCAAATCAATGCCTAAAATTTTTGCCATAATTTATTTGAAAGTTAGTTGGATAAAGTGGCGACCGTTACTTGCGCCGGGCGGATAATCTCATCCTCAAGCGCGTAGCCTTTTTTCAATACCTTCACAATCTGATGATCTTGGGAGGGGTTGGTGGTCGGGGCGGTGCCAAGCGGTTCGTGTTGCTTGGGGTCGAAGGTCTCGCCGAGAGGGTCGATTACCGTCAAACCGTGGCGGTTAAGGATTGCGAGCAAGTCTTTGTGGATATGCTCGAAGCCCTGACGCCAAGCCGGTGGCACGGCCGCAAGCGCCGTCTCATCGCTTCGCGCCAACTCGAAGGTGTCGGCCAAGTTAATTAAATCAAGGAGTAGGGTTTGTTTGGCTTGTTTCCCTAATCGGAGTTTATCGCCGGCCGCGCTTTTCTGGAGATTGGCGTAATCGGCGCGGGCTCGTTGCCAACCGTCCAAATATTCTTTGGCTTCGGTTTGAGCGGCCAAGAGTTGTTGGCGGAGAGATTTTATTTTATCGGTCGGGGCAGTCTCTTCCTCCGATTCAAACTCAAGATCTTCAACATGTGGTTTATGTTTACTCATGCTTAGATTCTCACTCCTCTAAGAGCTAGCGCTTAGACCACTGGGGCGCCTTGCGGGCCTTCTTCAAGCCGAACTTGCGGCGTTCCTTCTCGCGGGAATCGCGGGTTAAGAACGATAGGCGCTTGAGAGCGGGTTTAAACTCGGCATCGGCTTTAACCAAGGCCCTGGCAATACCCAATGACATTGCTTCGGCTTGGGCGGCAATCCCACCACCGGCCGTTTTAACCGAAACGCTATAGTGACCCGCTCCTTCCAATTGATCAAGTGGCCGGGTGGCAATTTTGGTCAGGGATTCAAGTTTGAAGTAATCCTTAAGACTCTGGCTGTTAACCAGATAGCTGTTTTTAGTCGCCGAGGTTAAGCGCACCCGGGCGGTGGCGCGTTTGCGTCGGCCCACGGCCTCAAGATATTTGCTTTTGGCGGCTGTCGTTTTGGTTGGAGTAGTCATAATTTTAAAATTTAAGAAAGAGGTTAGGCTTCAACGGTTAATTGTTTCAACAATTCCGCGCGGAGCCGATTGCTCGGGAGCATGCCGCGGACGGCCGCTTTCACAATCTCACCCGGACCTTGGCGCTCGAGTCGTTTGCCCAAAGTCTCGGTGCGCTCGCTGCCGGGGTAACCGGAATGGCGCCAGTAAACCTTCTCGTTGGCTTTATCGTAATCAAGCTTGAGTTTGCCGGCGTTAATAATTTTAACTTTGATACCAGGATTGAGGTAAGGCTTGAAGCTGGGCGAATTTTTTCCGCGCAAAGCCACGGCCGCTTCCGAGGCGACCCGGCCGAGTGCTCGGCCGGCGGCGTCAATCAAGTATTCTTTTTCGTTAGTGGAGGTAGTCATAAAAAGGTTAAACAAATTCGATTAACGCTTTACTGGCGGCGTCGCCTTGGCGGTTGGGTAATTTAATAATCCGGGTATAACCACCCTGGCGATCACGGTAACGCGGCGCAATCTCGCGGACCAATTTGGCAACCGCTTTGGGGTTAATCAAAGCCGCGCTGATTAAACGGTGACTGGCCACAGTGCCCGGTCGGGCCTTGGTGACCAGGCGCTCAATCCGCGGGCGCAATTCCTTGGCTTTGGCCAAGGTAGTCTCAATTCGGCCGTGGTTGATGAGCGACACCATTTGAGTGCGGAAAAGCGCCTGGCGGGGGCCGGTTTTGCGTCCTAACTTTTTGGTTTTAACCTGGTGTCGCATAATTGATTTAATCCTTCAACACAATGCCGAAATTGGATAAAGCGCGCTTAATCTCTTGCACGCCCTTCTCGCCCAAACCGGAGATCTCCAAGAGGTCCGACTCCTTCTTGCGGGCCAAACCGCCGACAGTGCGAATACTGGCGGCTACCAACGACTTCATCGTTCGGGGCGAGAGTTCCAAATCGTCAATTCGCGTTTTGAGCGCGTCTGTCTTTTGTTCGTCAGGCGCTTCCTCTCCGCCATTGTCGAGATTATCACCCTCATTTTCGCCCGTCAAACGCTCGGGCACATCATCCTCGCGGAAGCCGACCACTGCTTTGAGCTGATTAATCATGATGGCAATCGATTGCTCGAGCGCCTCGCGCGGAGCGACAATCCCGTCGGTCTCCAAGGTAATCCGGAGCCGATTATAATCAGTGCGATTGCCCACGCGCATTTGCTCCACTTCGTAATTAACTCGGCGGATTGGGGTAAAAATGGCGTCAATCGGGATGATGCCGATGTCCACTTTGTCTTTCTGTAAAATTTCTTTAGCCACATAACCGAGGCCCTTCTCGATTGTAATCTCAATGTCGAGATTGGCGCTTTTCTCCGTTAGAGTGGCAATAATTTGGTCTTTGTTGATAACTTCTACCTCACCGGAAGTCTTAATTTGACCGGCGGTTATCACCCCCTCGCCCGAGGCTTTAAGAGTGGCAGTTTGGTCGCCATCGCCAACCACTTTGAAGCGGACTCGTTTCAGGTTGAGCAAAATAGTAATGACATCCTCTTTAATTCCCTTGATGGTTGAGAATTCGTGCGGGACACCCTCAATCTTGACTGAGGTGACAGCAAAACCCGGCAGGGACGAGAGAATAATCCGCCGGAGCGAGTTGCCGAGGGTATGACCGTAACCGGGGTAGAGACCTTCAATCTCGTAGACTCCGGTGAATTCGTCCTCGCTGACAATAATCGGCTTGGACGGCAAAATGATATTGAAATCAGGCATAATGTTTAAATATTTTTTAAAACAAGCTGGTAATAATAAATTTTAGACTCGACTATAAAATTCTAAAATAGAACTGAATTGCAAAATCGGCTCACCTTCCTTCACCAACGGTTCGCCCTTAACCTCGCCATCGCCGGTGACCGGGTCCACTACCATCCACGCCGGGGCGGTATACTCCTTCATCTTTTCCGGTAGCTCGCGGAAGATGCCGTTATCGCGGCTACTGGTGCGGATGGCAATCTTATCACCAATCTTCACATGATATGACGGAATGGTCAGTTTGCGACCGTTGACGGTAATGTGGCCGTGAGCCACCGCTTGGCGAGCAAAGGCCCGCGAGCGGACCAGGCCCATACGGAACACAACATTGTCTAAGCGACTCTCGAGCAGTTGGAAGAGCTTCTCGGCCGGATTGCCGCGACCGCCGCGGGCCTTGGCCACATAACCCACAAATTGCCGCTCCGACACACCGTAGGTGTATTTGGCCTTCTGCTTCTCTAATAGTTGACGGCCGAAGTCGGACATCGTTTTCCGGCGCTTGCTCTTGCCGCCCTGATTGCTCTGGCTCCGAGCATCCATACCGGAAACGACAAACTTGGTGGTTTGGGTTTTGGGGAAAATGCGTTCCCCGAGGCGTCTGGCAATTTTGTATTTTGGTCCGATTCTCATGGTAATGGTATTTTAAAAGCTAATTGCGGCGCGGTTTCTTGGCTTTGGGGCCGTTAAACGGGATTGGCGTTTGGTCTTGGATTGAGGAAATGGCGATACCTTTGCTGGCGAAGGCGCGCACCGCCGACTCGCGACCAGCGCCCACCCCGCGGATAATCACTGCCGCTTCCTTCAACCCCATCTCGAGCCCTCGGTCGGCCATTAATTCGCCCACCTTGCTGGCGGCGAAGGGGGTCCCCTTCTTGGAGCCTTTAAAGCCAATGCTGCCGGAGCTGGCTTGGGAAATGGCCTTGCCTTCCGGGTCAGTCAACATCACAATCGTGTTGTTGTAAGTGGCCCGAACATGAAGCACACCAATCTCCAACTTGCGTCGAGTCGCCTTCTTGGTCGTCTTCTTGCCGCTACCGGCGAGGTCGTGGCCGGCCTTCTTGATGATTCGTTTTTTACCCATAAATTATTTATAGTGAATTCGTTGAACTATTTCTTTTCCACTTTCTTTTTACCCGACCCCATTGTCTTTCTGATATTGCCGCGCCGGGTGCGAGAATTGGTCTTGGAGCGCTGGCCGCGCGAGGGTAGGCCCCGGGCGTGCCGACTGCCGCGGTAACTCTTAATGTCTTTCAAGCGCTTGATATTGCCGGAAATTTCGCGCTTAAGGTCGCCCTCAATCCGCTTGGCTTCGACTAATTGGCGGATCTTCTGCTCATCCGCTTCCGACAAATCCTTGGTTTTGGTGCCCGGGTCAACCTTAACTTCAGTCAGAATTTGTTTGGCTTGGGCTCGACCAATGCCGAAAACCGCCGTTAAGGCGATTTCCATTCTTTTGTCATTGGGTAAAGTGATACCGGCAATACGCATATAATCAATTGGTTAAGCTTGCTTCTGCTTGTGCCTGGGTTTGGCCTTGCAAACAATATACAAATGGCCCCGTCGACGGACGAATTCACACTTGGCGCAGCGTTTTTTAATAGTTGACCTGACTTTCATAGTTTAATTTCGCCTGGTAATTCGCCCTTTGCCGCCATACGGATCAAGAGTGACGGTCACTTTGTCGCCGATTAAAACGCGGATCCGATGGAGTCGCATCTTGCCGGCCAGGTAACAAATAATCTCCGGCCCGGTCTCCAACTTGACTCGGAACATGGTATTGGGCAAAGCCTCAGTCACCACGCCGGCCACAACTGAACTATCCCCAAGTTGGGATGGGTTATTATCGTTTTTTTGGTCCGGATCAGACATTAGTTTGTACCCGGACTATGGTAGCAAAATCGCCGCAAGTCGTCAAGTTTTAGTCAGTAGTAATGACCTCGACCTTGATTTTATCTCGATTGGCAGGAATTTTGGTAGACCATGGCGGGAAGAAAGACAGGTTGGCCTCTTTAATACCGGGGAATTGGGCGAAGACCGTCGGGTAAGAATCTTTAGTGGCTTGGCTAAGCTTGGTAATCATCTCCTCTTGATTAAATTGCCATACCAGATGAGCGTTGCCTTCGAGAGTAAAGGAGATTTGGCTCACTTCCGGCCCGGTGATATCCTCCCGGTTAAGGAGGGTAAATTTGATTTGATCCAAATTTTTGATTAAGAGTGGCCGGCCGTTGAAGTTGGGAATTTGTTCTTCGGCCACCTTAAAGCTTAACTCTTCGCGGTTGAACAGAATGCCGTTGAAGGTGCCCCGCAGCGCGACCTCAGCTTGGCCGGCCGGGATGCCGGCGCTAGCGGTCTCGTTCAACACTTCCTCGTAAGTAATGAAATAAGCGTCGTCGAAGAGAATAAAGTTGGCTGGCGATTGGGTTTTGGCCGAGGCGATTAAGCGAGTTTTGAGGATTTCCTCCAACTCGCGGATGGCTTCGGCTCGGTCGGCCTCGGAGACCTTCTTTACCTCGCCCTCGAAGCCGCCCGCCATACTGGCGGTGGATCGGGCATAAAACTTATCAAAGCGCGGGTCGCCCTTGAAGCCTGGGATGGTAAACTCAGCTGGGCCGATGTTGTAGGCGCTGCCGGCTTGGTCGGCATAAACTCGGACTTCAATTGAACCGGGGACTTGTTGGCCGTTTGCCATTTTGGCGCCAGGCACGGTAATCGGATCCTGAATGCGGAAAATCTTGCCATCGGGCGCCTCAAAGCGGGTGTTGACGATTAACTTCTGCGCTTGTTCGTTGTAATTATTGTAGATGGTAACGAGGCCGCTCGCCTTCCGGCTCACTTTTTCCGTCCCGCTTGCGGGGACGGCCTTCTTCTCGGTGTCGTTAATGTCGGAGACCAAACTGAAAGCCAGCTCGCCCTCGGGCGCCTCGCGGTACGCATCGAAGGTGTGATTAAGGAGCAGTCGGCCTTGGACTGGGATAACCTTGACCGTTACTTTGGAGAAGTAACTAGTGACGGCGATGGCGCCAAAAATGACGATGACCAACAAAATCAAGGTAACCAGGAATTTGGAACCAAAGCGCCGGCGGGGGTGCCAGTCGATGTTTTTGGGCCGAGGCGCCGGCGAGTCGTTGGGCGGCAAATGATTGGTATTGGTCCGCGAGCCAATGTCTCGCGGCAAAACCTCCTTAAGACTGCGTCGGCTTCTGATGATATCGGGCATGGTCTTATTATAAAGGGCCTTTTAATCCTCTGCAACTCCGGATAAATAAAGACTAAGTGGCATTACTCCGGGATCGAAGCGGGTCGCGGTTAGGGCCGGCGCCGACTGGCAGACCTTTTGCCAGTCGGCGGGCTTGAGAATAGCCGGCCGGAACCCGGCCGACTTGAGGGCTTGGGCGAAAAATTTCTCTCCGGTCGGTTCCGTCAGGAGGTAAATCTTTTTAGGTAGAGTGACCTCGCGTTTGAATCGGGTTAAGGCGCGGTTTAAATTGTCGAGCCACTCGTTTTGGCGGTCGGCCCAAGCTTTGGTTAGGGCGCTGGTTTGGGATAAACCCGAGAACTTGGCTTCCGGCAGAACTCGGACTAAGCCACGGCCCGACATTGGGAAATTGGCTTGAGTGAGGAAAACGCCTTCACTCACCAAGCCGAGATCGGCGCGCTCGCCGGTGACATCGGCCACCAGGAAGGAGCTATGCTCGCCGGCCAATTTGCGCGCCGCTTGGGCTAAAGAGAAAATGAAGGAATGGAACTGGACTTGCCGGAAGTGGCCGGCGCCGATTAGGACCTCGCGCAAGCGGCTGATGATTGCCTCTGAGCCGACGCTTGAGTATTGGATCAGCTCCAGCTCTTTGATTGGCTGGTTAGGCAAATGCTTGAGTCGGTAGCCGTCGGCCTTGAGCGAGAGAATGTCGTATTCCAAAATAATCGGCTGGTCGTCGGGGATGTCGTAATAAGGCTGGGGCAACTCGGTGGCCGCCGCCTTAACCTCGTCGTGTTTAATGGAAGCCAGAATTCGCTCGTCGAGCGTAAATGGCTTGTCCTCGGCAAAGGCGGTGATGGAAGTTCGGGCCTCATACCACGGCGAGGCCAAAATGCAATTAACTGTTTCAATCCGGTTGGGCCAAGCGGTATGAAGCGCCTCGGCCGTTTCTTTAATTGCCTCAAGAGTTTTGGCGAGGAGACGCTTTTGGTCCGGGTGAGAGGTAAAATTAATGGTAATGGCGTGTTGCCAAACGATTACCGGACACTCGGTCTCATTGTTGGGCAACTTAATAACCGCCGCCGTAACCGTGCCGGTGCCAATATCGACCAGCGCAGTGAAAGTATTTTTTGGTTTTTTCTTAAACAACCAAGACATTTGATTTTAGTATATCACTAAAAGCTAACAGCTACTCTAATACTGCTTTGATGCGGCGGATGCCGGCGGCGACGGACTCCTCTTTAACAATTTTAAACTTGGCCGCTTGGGCTGAGTTGGTCGAAGCCAGCTCGCCGGTGCGGGTAACATGCGGGCCGCCGCAAAATTCTTTGGACCAAGCGGTGGTTAAATCATTACCAATGTAATAAACGCTGACCTCGTCGCCATATTTCTCATTAAACATATGCCGCGCGCCGGTCGCTTCCGCCTCGGCTTTGGGCAAAATCACTTGCTTAACCGGCAAATCAGCTTGAATTTTCTCGTTCACAATCGCCTCCACTTCCCGCTTTTCCTCATCGGTCATTTTGGGCGGGTGAGAGAAGTCAAAACGCAAGCGCTCGGCGGTGATATTGCTCCCCTTTTGCTCCACGTTCTCGCCCAGTACCTCGTGGAGAGCTTGGTTGAGGAGGTGGGTAGCGGTGTGATACTTGATGACCTGCGGATCAGCGTGATCGGCCAAACCGCCAGCGAACTTCTGCTCGGCGCCTTTGCGGGATTTAATTTTATGCGCTTCCATTCTGTTATCGAATAGTTGTTTGTTTACAAATAACCCCTTTTCTTTTGCTATCTCTTCAATCAATTCGTATGGGAATCCATAAGTTGTAAATAAATCAAATGCTATTGATGCCGGTAATTCTTGATTGACTAATGTGTTATTTACATAAGTTCTAGTCTGCCAGTTAAACTGCTTCAGACCCTTCTCTAATGTCTTTTGGAATTTCCCTTCCTCTTCTTTAATTTCATTTTTAATCTTATCTAAATTATCTTTAATCTCAGGGTGAGATTTAGAATAAATCTCACTTATTATATCAACCAAGTTAACCAAACTACCTTTAGGTAGACTTAAGATATTAGCGCAACGCACGGCGCGGCGGAGCAAGCGCCGGAGGATGTAACCGCGGTCGGTGTTGCTCGGCAGCACACCATCAGCGATAAGGAAAACGCTAGCCCGCAAGTGGTCGGCGATAATCCGTTTAGCTTTAAAATCAGCTTGATTTTTGGTCGCCAATTTTTCAATTTCAACAATCACTGGCGCAAAGAGGTCAGTTTCAAAGATGTTGCTCTTGCCCTGAATTACCGCTGTTATTCGCTCGAGGCCGGCGCCGGTGTCTACATTGTGCTGCTTGAGTTTGCCAATCACTCGGCCTTCCTTCTTCTCATATTCCATAAAAACATCGTTCCAAATCTCAACCACTTTTTGCTCATCATCGGCTTTAATAAATTCTTCTTTATTCTTTAAATTAAGACCGCCAACGATGTCGTAGAACATCTCGGTGTCGGGCCCGCAAGGACCGTTGTCGCCGGCGCTCCACCAATTATTCTCGGCTGGCATAAAATAGATCCGTTCCTCGGGGATGCCGAGCGAGAGCCAAATCCGCTTAGATTCCTCATCGCGCGGCGCGTTCTCGTCGCCTTCAAACGCCGTGATATACAGCCGCGCCGGATCCAAACCTAAGCCCTCCTCTTTATCAGTGAGAAAGTCGTGGCTCATCTTAATCGCCTCGTCTTTAAAATAAGCGCCGAGCGACCAATTACCCAGCATCTCAAAGAAGGTGGCGTGAGTGGCGTCGCCCACATCATCAATGTCGGTGGTACGGAGACACTTCTGAGCACTCGCCAATTTATTACCGTCCGGGTGCTCCTTACCCATCAAGTAAGACACTAGTGGTTGCATCCCGGCGGAGTTAAAAAGGGTGGAGTTGGTGACCCCTTTCTCATCTGGCGTGACCAAAGAGGCTGAGGGCAAAATGGCATGCCCCTGTTTCTCAAAAAATTTAAGGAATCTGCTCCGGATTTCGTCAGCTGTCATACCTCCCAATCTTACCCAAAATATAGCCAAAATAAAAGGCCCAGGCGCGCGAGGCGTCTGGGCTAGACCTCTCGGTCCTGTTGGAGTAGGTCATCTTTTGGGAGCGAGGGCGATGCGCGCTTGCTCCCGGGAGAGACAAAAGAAGAAGCTTTCCGAGTCGTCTGTTTGTCCAACAGGTATTCCAGCAAAGATCAGCAGTAAATTGTCTGGACCCTCTTGTCCTTTCTTTCTGATTGAACATGGGATTGATTCAATAAAGGTCCCTTGCCGGAACTCTTTTCCTTTGGATAATGGGTAAGGAGACTCGGAACAACTGAACTGACAGACTGATGTGGCCAGCGATTCAACTTTATTATTGAAGGTCACCGGCCGACCTCTTGTCAATCCCAATCGCGCTTCTTCTTTGGTCGTTTCGCTTGCTGATTTATCCCCCCGCTTTTTGCTTTTATAGCGGGTCTCCATTTTTTCTCCTTATTCTCCACCTCTCTTGGTTGGGGGTTAGGAGTTGTTCTAAGAACACTCCGTTTTCGATTCTACGACAATATGATTCCGCCGGCAAGGACTTGGTTATCCCCACTGTAGATAACTACCGATTGACCTGGTGCCAAGTCGGTCTGTGGTTTGGCAAGTTTGATGGTGTTGGGCAAGATAAATTGCGCCGGCAGTAATTCGCCCAGATGCCTAATCCGGGCGAAAATTTTCCGCTTATCTCCCAATTTCGCTTGAGCTAAAATATTCAGTGATTCGAGTTTAATCTCGGTTTTCACTATTTTGCTTTCGGCCGGATTTTGACTGGCAACCAAAACATTTTTCTTAATCTCTTTGGCGATGACATAGTATGGCTTGTCGGTCGGCGTTTTAACAGTAATAGTTAAGCCATGACGCTCGCCGAGAGTGTGGAAAATAGCGCCCTCATGGGTGCCGATGATGTCTCCTTTTTCGTTTAGCACCTTGCCCAGACGGCTCTTTAAATATTTTTTCAGAAACTGTTTGAAATCAATCTGACCGATAAAGCAAACCCCCTGACTGTCGGGCCGCCCGGCATTGGGTAGTTTAAATTTCCGGGCCAATTTTCTCACTTCACTCTTCTCCAATTCGCCAATCGGAAACAAAGTATGTTGGAGGATTTCCGACGTCAGTGTCCAGAGGAAATAGCTTTGATCTTTGGTTTTATCTTTCCCGGCAAACAGTCGCTCGTCTTTTACTTGCGCATAGTGCCCGGTGGCGACAAAATTCGCGCCTAACTGACGCGCTTGATTGTAAAATAAGCCGAATTTAATCTCTTTGTTGCACATCACATCCGGGTTAGGGGTGCGCCCGGCCTGATACTCGGCTAAACAATAATCAATCACCTTCTCTTTATACTGTTTAGCCAAGTCCCAAGTCACGAGCGGGATATCCAAGTGGGCCGCTACCCGCATCGCCTCACGGCGGTCATCTCGCCAAGTACACTTAATATCTTCGGGCTCCCACGCTTTGATAAACACTCCCACCACCTGATAGCCTTGCTGTTTAAGCAAAGCGGCACTAACGGCCGAGTCTACCCCGCCGGATAAACCAATAAAAATCCTTCGACTATGCTCAGGATAAACCTTCTTCTTCATTACTCTATCTCTAACACCTTTTTGTAAATCTCGAAAGTCGCCCGAGCGTCAGCGAGGGCGGTGTGGGCGTTAGTATTCTCCACGCCGTAATGCCGGGCCAAATCTTCCAACCGATAATATTTTAAGCTGTTGTCGTGATAATTTTTAGCAAAAGCCATCGGTAAGATGTCTAGTTTGTGAAAATGCAATTTGTTCTCCAGCCCGCATTTTTTAAACGATTCGTTAACAAATCCCCAATCAAAAGCGACATTTTGCGCCACCATAATACAACCAGCCGTCTTCCCTTGAACAATCTTCATCACTTCGGCCAATGAGGGGGCAAAGAGCCAGTCGGCGTCGTTATAACCGTTAATTCGTAGCGCTTCGGGATTAGCCGTTTCTAACCGCTCGGGTTTGATTTTAAATTCAAACTCGTCGATTACTTCCAATTTGGGCCCTCGGCCAGGCACCGGGATTTGGCGAACGATTAAGCCGCCAATCTCAATCATCTCGTTCTCGACCGGGTCGAAGCCGGTGGTCTCGGTGTCGATAAACGCCAAATTTTTGTCTTTCATAATTTCCTATCCTACCACAAGTACTGGCGCTTGTTCTCAACATGATCCTCAAAGTTGACCGCGTAATGGGTCACGCCGTCAAAGTCGGCCAAATAGAACCAATAGGGCGACTCAATCGGCTTAAGGGCGGCGGTAATGGCGTCTAAGCTCGGACTGCCGATTGGTCCGGGTGGCAAGCCGGCGTAGCGGTAAGTGTTGTAAGGCGAATCATAAGCCAAGTCGGACTTGGTCAGTTGGAAGGTGTTTTTGCCGAGGAAGTAAGGGAAAACGGCATCCACCTGGAGCCTCATCCCGGCCTCAATCCGCTTCCACAGCACCCCGGCAATTAGCCGGCGATCCTCGGAATCGTAAGCCTCTTTCTCTAAAATAGAGGCCATCGTCACAATCTCGTGCAAACTTTTGTCGGACTTGAGGGTATCGGCTCGGAGCGAGGCGGTTTGCCGATCGAAGTTCTCCCGCATCTCCTCTAGGAAGAGAGAGGTCGAGGCCGTTGGCAGGAAGAAGTAAGTGTCGGGGAAGAGGAAGCCTTCGGAAGTGGAAGCGATGCTCAAGAATTCCCGCTGATTAAACTCTGGTATCCGATTTTTGAGGATAATGGAGATATCGAGCAAAGTGGCGCCTTCCGGAATCCGGACTTTAACCGGTTCAATCTCAAAGTCACCGGTTACCAAGCGATAGGCCAGGCCGAAGGGAGTCAGCCGTCGGTGGAGCATATAATCGCCGGCAATAATTGGCGCTCGGCCGGGCAAGCCCAAGACCGCTAGTTTAAAGACGAGCGGCGACTGGATTACCTTCCGCTCCTTCAAATAGGCGCCGGCCTCGCCGATACTCATTCCCTTCTCAATCCTCACAATTCGCTCGGTAGGGAAATTGGCTGGCGGCAAAATCCACAAAATTGCCAACAAGATAATTGCCAACAGAAAGATCGCCGTCTTGCGCCGCCGGCGGTAAAAGTTTTTGAAGTTGGTTCCAAAATAAGTCAGCATAAAACCAGTGATTGTTTAAAGGCCAACCGGCAGGTTGACCGGCGGTTCGCCGCGTTTGGAAGGGATACGGCCCAAAGTCGGTGTTTCAGCCACTTGGCCGGGGAAGTGGTAAATGGTCGCCAACTCTTCGGTGTTCATGACCATAAATTTGCGGCCCTTAAACGGCCAATAAAAGTAGCCGCGACGGCGATAAGCCTCGAACATTTGCCGTTTAACCATCGCCGCCCGCGCGCCCGATGGATCTTGCCACGGGTACTCAAAACTCGACACCCGGAGCGGCTTGAAACCGTTTAGGTTCTGCGAGCCGAATTGTTTGAGACCGCCAATCATCCGCGGGATATTGGTGCCGACAAAGTGCTCACCGGGCGCCAAGTAAATGGCCCGGATACCGCAGTCAAAACCGTATTTGGAAATATTGCGGTTGATGGCCTCGATTACATCTTGTTCGGCCTTGGGGATACGCGGCACTTCCAGAGATTTTTTGCCAGTCTCATCCACCTTGGCATACTTCTCGCCAATTTCTTTGATTAATTGCTGACCATGCTCTTTCCAGCCTTCCTTGCCGAACCAGGTGCCGGCCTTCTTCCGCCGATCGACCGTGGCCATCACCGGGATTTGAATCCACATTTGCTCCTCGCGGCCGAGCGAGCCCAAGAGCTCAAGTATTGGTGTGAGCGGGTCCACTTTGTATTCCTCCTTCGGGTCTTTATCTAAGCCATAATCGATGTAAGTCTTAATTGGGTACGGATCGGGTTTGGTAAATTGGAACTCAAGCCCCCAAATGCTCCAAGTGGAACCGGGCGCGCCGTAAGGCACAAATTGGGTGTAATCGTCCACCTCGTAAACTTCAGCCGTTGGGTACTGCGAGTAAATTTGCGATTCAATCGCGTTTTTAAACTTGTCTTGAGTGTAGATATAAAAGTGGACCGCGCCGCCCAGTGAGACTAGCTCGAGAGAAAACCAAGGACGGACTCGCCCATCGGCGTATTGGTCTTTAAGATTGCCGGCCGCCGGCTGATGGAGAGCAATCAGCACCATCTCCATGGCGGCCGGCGACTTGGTTACCTCGGCCGGCAATTTAATCTCCAGCAAGAGCCAATTGAGTTTAGATAAGTAATCGGTGCGAATATAAAGGAGATATAACTTCCAAAAAAGGACTACCAAAAGGAGTGGCAACAAATAAAGAGCGATTAGGCCCAAGCCGCTCCATAAACTAACTGTATTCGCCAGCAAATCTGTCATAAAGATTCGCTGTTAATTATATATCAAAATTAACTATAAGCTAAGACCTATAAGCTATAAGCCCCGACGTTACAGTCGGGGCCCCGACCAGAGCGTCGGGGCTATGCCAAAGAGTATCTGCCATCTTTGGCCTTCTTGAAGAGTTTGCTGTTTTGGAGGTTAACCATAATGGTGTTGTCTTTGACATAGCGCTCCTTCTTTACTCGGGTAATTACCTCTTCTTTGGCGAGCGGGCCGTCTTTCTTAAGAATATTTTTAATCACTTCCGAAACAATACCGCGACTGTAACCCCACTCGGTGAGGGCGTAGAGGCCACGACCGACGAGAACAAAGCGTTTGTCTTTAATCAGCTCGTTGTGGCAAGTGGCCGGGTGAGCTTGTTTGCCGAACATTTTGGTAATCTCTTTGGCCACTTCGGTAAAGTGCATCGGCGAGCCGTGCTTGCGGAGCACCAGGAAGGCGTAATCGCGGATACCGCGCATGTGGACATTGGGCGATTGAGCGAGACCCCACTCGCCGAGGGGATTCTTGCCAATCCGCTTGGAGAGAGAAATCCAGCTCTTGGCGAATTCTTTAACCTCTGGGTCTTTGGTCACATCCTTCAGCTCGAGTAAAAAACTGGAAATGAGGTCCGGTTCCGAGACCAAATCCTTTTCGGAGAAGTTTTGGCATAAATTGCGAATTGAGTTGTGGACTCGGTCGGCCAACCGGGCATCAACTGTCCAGCGATGATGGAATTCCTCATCCTCCTTCAATTTAGTAAACGCTTCGCCAATCACCAGCATAAAGTGGATATGATTTTCGGTAGACTTTCCGCCCGAGGCGGATCCGCCTTTGGCGGAATCTTTAGTAATTGCGCCTAAAAACTCGTCTTCATGGACAATACCGCCGTGGGCGTAAAGCACCTGCTTCAGTTCATCAAAAATAGGGTCGAAAGCTTTAAATTCCGATGACTTCTTAATCGCGGCCAAGGCCGCGTTTTCAATTTGGCGGACCCGCTCGCGGGTAATGCCGTACTTTTGGCCAATTGATTCAAGGGTTTGGCGTTTACTGCCTTCCTCCAAGCCGTAACGCTTGGCCACCACCTCGCGAGCGCGAGGCGCCAAAACGGCCAATAATTTCTTGGTAACATCCTTTGGTTTAAATGTGAGGCCTTCGCCGATTTTTGTCATGTTATTATAATACCAATTTACTAATAAAAAGTCAAATATTGGGGCGCCTAGGTTAAGAAATTAATCACTCGGCCGGCCACATAGATTACCCGTTTGGGCGCTTGACCGGCCAGCCATTTGGCAATCTCCGGTTCGGCTTGGGCCTTATTGGTCGCCGCTTCTTCCTCGGCGTTGGGCGAAATTTGGATGGTCCCTCGTGTCTTGCCATCAACTTGCACGGCGAGCGTAATGATGTCGGACCCGACCTTGGTTATATCATATTCGGGCCATTTGGCAAGGTGGATAGATTCCCGCTCCCCTGTTTGCTCCCACAACTCATCGGCTAAGTGTGGCGCAAACGGCGCGAGTAATTTGAGAAAAGTTTTGAAATCATCAAGATTAACCACTCCCAGTTTGTCCCAAGTATTAACCTGAATCATCATCGTGGAGATAGCCGTGTTGAAGCGAAAGTTCAAAATATCTTCGGTTACTTTTTTAATCGTTTGATGTAATGATTTGTCACTTGGAGGTTCGACCTCCAAGTCGGTAATTTTACCAGCCAAGTGCCAGACTTTTTCCAAAAATCGCCGCACGCCAATGACACTATCTGTTTGCCAAGTAATCTCATCAGCAAATGGCCCCATGAACATTTCATATAAGCGCAAACTATCAGCGCCGTAGAGCTCCACGATTTCATCCGGATTGATCACATTGCCATAGCGCTTACTCATCTTTTTGCCATCCTCGGCCAAAATCAGGCCGACATTATGGAGCTCAATAAATGGTTCAGGATTGCCGGCAACACCGATATCTTGGAGGAATTTGTGCCAAAAGCGGGCATAAATGAGGTGGCGGGTGGCATGCTCGGCGCCGCCGACATACACATCGACGGGGTTCCAATAATCTAAATAGCTTTTACCGTGCCCGACGGCAGGCGGGGCTTTTAGCTTATAGCTTATAGTCTTAGGATCTTTGCAAGTATACGCCAAGTAATACCAAGACGAGCCGGCCCATTGCGGCATGGTGTTGGTCTCGCGCTTTCCCGGTCCGCCACACTTGGGGCAAGTGGTGTTGACCCAGTCGGTGATATTAGCGAGCGGTGACTCGCCCGTCCCGCTTGGCTCATAATGAGCCACCTCCGGCAACTCAACCGGCAAATCGCTCTCCGGCACCGGCACCACGCCACAAGTCTCACAATGAATAATTGGGATTGGTTCACCCCAATATCGTTGGCGGCTAAACACCCAATCTTTAAGTTTATACCGCACGGTTTTCTTACCGCCGACTTTTTCGATTACTTCATTGCTATCAACTAAATTAGCGTCAGAAATCGGCAAATTAAATTTTTGGGCAAATTCGAAATCTCGCTCGTCGTGGGCGGGGACGGCCATAATGGCGCCGGTGCCGATGTCGCCGAGGACATAATTAGTAATCCAAACGGGAATCTCTTCTCCATTAGCCGGATTAATAGCGTAAATACCAGAGAAGATTCCTGTTTTTTCTGGATTATCTTTATAAGTTTGCTGGGCGCGAGTGGCCAAAGTGTCGGCGATATACTTTTTAATTTTAGTATCAGGTTCCCACCCAACTTTAAGCCACTCGTCCGCCAACTCGGGCGAGATGGCCATAAAAGTAGCGCCGTAAATAGTATCCGGCCTTGTTGTGAAGATAGTGATAGCTGTTGGCGCTCTATTCGTTTCGTTCGTATGCTTATTCGTATCATTGGCATCGCTTAACTGAAAGCTAATTTCCGCGCCTTCCGAGCGGCCAATCCAATTGCGCTGGCTCTCTTTAATATATTCCGGCCACTTAAGCTCGGGTAAGTCGAGGTCAACCAGCAATCTGTCGGCATAGTCGGTAATCTTAAGCACCCACTGGCGCATCGGCTTCTTCTCCACCTCGCTCCCACACCGCTCGCATTTACCGTTTTCCAAATCCTCGTTGGCTAGGCCGGTTTGGCATGACGGGCACCAATTAATCGGCTCATGGCTCTCGTAAGCCAGACCCTTTTCAAATAATTTTAAGAAAATCCACTGGGTCCATTTGTAATACTCCGGGTCAGTGGTGTTAATCTCGCGCTCCCAGTCGTAATTAAAGCCGATTTTTTTGAGCTGGCTTTTGAAGGTGGCGATGTTCTTCTCCACCGCCACCTTGGGGTGAATTTTATTTTTTAGCGCGTAGTTCTCGGCCGGTAAACCAAAAGCGTCCCAGCCCATCGGATGCAAGATATTGTAGCCCTGCATCTTCTTCATTCGCGAGTAGATGTCAGTGGCGATATAGCCCTTGGGATGACCGACATGCAAGCCCTCGCCAGAGGGGTAAGGGAACATGTCGAGGATATAGCACTTGGGCTTGGTCGGGTCCCCACCGACCTTATCAATATCGGCATCCCACCACTTTTGCTGTTGTTTGGCCTCAACTTTTTTATGGTCGTACTTTTCCATACAATAAGAAAATGACAGCGCTAGTATAACACGCCAATTTTAATCCGTCACTTTCTTAATTTTAAATCTAATCCCGAATCTTTTTGACCCCGAGCCAGATGAGGGCAACGAGGGCGAGGCCGAGGATGATGACGCGCAAGTAGTCGTCCATGTCGCTCCAATAACGCACTGAGCCGACGATGAAGGAGACCACGCCACCG
>Ga0209210_1000921_pt1 | contig 26993 bp, 31 predicted proteins | sample RifGroA1_FD_183991 | JGI IMG/M metagenome (GOLD analysis project Ga0209210, IMG submission 183991) | Contaminated groundwater microbial communities from Rifle, Colorado, USA - Rifle Groundwater A1 (SPAdes) (version 2) | ecosystem: Environmental > Aquatic > Deep subsurface > Groundwater >...
ATGCACTCCAAGAAGAGAGGCGGCTTTGTACACCCCACCAACCCGCTTATATGTACGTACTATTTCTTTTGGTTTTACCCTCATATACAACAGTTTAATCTTGTTGCATATGTGGTGTCAGATTACGGTATAATTGATCTTCGACTTAGTTGGGACTATAATTCGCTGGTTCGACTCTGCTCACCAGGGCTTTAACTGGCCAAGCTTTGCTTACCACATGTGTCAGAGTTATGACCTCAGATGCAAAAAATAAAAACCCAAAGAAATCCGTTCATTGCCTTGTGTGATTATGCCTCGCGGGGTGACTGGTGCTGGAAAATTGTTTGTACAACCTGTGGCCACAGTAGCAATTTGTTGCGAGAGTTGCAATTCAAGCAGAAGAGACAAGAAAATATGGGGTTGGTTTGAAAAGAAATATTGTAAAAACAAAAATATAAACGAAAAAACGGTGGCAGAACCGGTTAAAAAATATCTACAAACCCCAGGGAGCGCGGTGTAGTATAATTGCCTCAAATGGGGTTTTTTGAAAGGTTAGCCAACAAAATAATAACTAAATGGAAAAAATTAGTTTTGCGGCTTAAAGGCTATTTCAAAAGACTTCTTTTTCCTCTCTATCTTTTTCCCATCAAACTTTTTACTTATTCAACTTATTACCTCGTTAAGTTTTTACTCAAACTAATCCTTTCCATCATCGGGCTTATTTTTGAAACTCTTATTTTCCCTTTTAAGAGTTTGAAGAATTTTTTGAAATCTTTGGTTACTCTAGTTGTTTCTTTATATCTTTTTGCCTCGCTTTTCGTCATCGAAGATTATCTCCGTACTCAATACGGTTGGTACGGTAAGTTCTTATGCTCAACCAATGTCCACAAAACCATGCAGGACTCGGTCGTTCGGGTGGTCGGCGGGTATTCGGAAGGGTCGGGGTTCTTCATCGCACCCGATCAGGTCATTACCAACTTCCATGTCATTGCCGATGAACCGAGCCCAAAGATTATTTTCCCTGATGGAAATTTCGTAACACCGATAAAAATCCTGGGAGATAAAGAAGTTGACTTGGCGGTTTTGTTCACCGAAAGACGATACGATAAACTTGTTTTCCCATTACCCGACAGAATGGCTATACGCGAAGAAGAGCCTTTAATTGCCGCTGGATATCCGTTAGGAACCGATTTGACGGGCAAAGCAACTCTTCTTAAAGGAACGTTTATCGATTATAGAAACTCCAAACAGATGCCGATTGCTTATGTCCAAACCGATATAAGCTTAGTCAAGGGAATGAGTGGCGGACCGCTGGTGGATCAATGTGGCAAGGTTATTGGGATTAACACAATGAGCCTTGCGGGGTTATCGCTGTTCATAAACGCGGACTGGGCAAAAACAATTATCCCTAATTTCACCGATCAAAATATTACGAAAATAAACGTAGACCCGTCTTTATCTCCGGAATCATCAGTGGTGGCATTCTACACCTATCTGAAAGCCCGTAGAATGAAGGATGGTTTTGATTTACTAAGCCAGGAGTATCTTCAGAAGACCAACTTTGAAGAATGGACCGGCAGGTTCAAGGATATTCTAGATGTTGATGTGATTAAATCTGAAAAATTTGGAAATTCCAAGGATGCCGCATTTGTAAAGTTTTCCACCAAGAATTGGGTGGACGGGGAAGCAGAAATACATTATTACGAAGGAACATGGAAAACGGTTAAAGAGGATGGGGTATATAAAATGCTGAAGAGTAAAATTACGGAAATCACCGACCCGGCCTGGGATTGGTTTTATGAGTAACGATGAAGTACAATTAGCGATAGCTAAGTGCCAAGCTTTGCTTACTTCGAGTCTTCGAGAAGCAAGCTTTGCTTACGAATAATATGTTAAAGAATATTCGAATTCTTATTCTCGAAGATGGTTTGGAAACAGTAAAAAGAATCTTTTCTGTTTTAAGAAATAATGTACAATTTTGAAAAAGAATTAGACAAATCTGTCAAAGAGATTAAAGACAGAAAAGCCAGAGAGAAACTGGAGGATGAGAAATTATGGAAGGAATTTAAAGCCGGTTTGGCCGTCCCTTTCCAATTATTATTACTCGCCTTTCTTAAGTTTACAGAAAAGGCAATAACGACAATTTCCTACCTATTCCCATTTTCGTTTTTATTAAGAAATAATAGGTTTCATTATTCTCGCAAACCATTGATGGATACATGGAACGAACTTATTAAAACAAACAGAAAATCTAAAACAAACTTTTACGTTAAAGGTGCATATGAAGACCAGTATTTTTACAACAAGTTGATAATCTCCAAGTTTAAGACTAGACTGGCTTAGCACTTTAACAAAAATTCGCTTTTAAACCTATCATAAACAAGAAAGGAGGAGCAATGTTACACAAAGCTTTAATCGTACGCATTGCAATTGCAACAACGTTGACAGTTTTAGTAGGGTTTACATTGATTGGTTTGGGAGAAAGGAAATCAACAAAAGCGTCGGAACCAATAGCGGTAATTCTGGCAACCCCTGTCCGAAATCCGTTAGTTCCTACGCAAACATCATTGATAGCATATCCAATCCCAACATCAACCCCAACTCCGACATTGCTTCCAACTCCTACAGTATTTCCAACTATCACGGCCCTACCGACTCCGATTGCCAACATTTATGTTGTCCAACCGGGAGATACATTCTTCGGTATTGCCCAAAAATTGGGAGTTGATTGGCAAATATTGGCACTCATAAACGGAACGAATAATCCGGATCAAACGATCTACCCTGGAGAGGTAATCAACATTCCGGACCCATCCTGGGTTCCTGCCGCCACGATAGACGGAAAACAAATAATCGTGGTTATCGGGCAACAAAAGGTCTATGCATTTGACAAGGGAGTCCTCGTCAACACTTTTGTTGTTTCCACGGGAACCGTTTATCGTCCTACTGTATTGGGAAATTTCCAAATTGCTAAGAAACTACCCTCTAGAACAATAACCGACGGTGTAGACTACACTTTCGAGAACGTACCTTATATCATGTACCTTGAAAACAACAAAGTACCATGGACTCTGGGTTACGCTCTGCACGGTACCTACTGGCACAACAATTTTGGTCATCCGATGAGCCATGGCTGCGTCAATATGACAGAAAGTGACGCCAAGTGGCTTTATGAATGGACACCTGTCGGTACGGTAGTAACAATAATAAACTGAAGCGAATCTTTGTTAAGTGAGAACCCATAGGGTATTTTTATAAACCTATGGGTTCGTTTTTTTTAATAATTCTATAAAGTTAAAAACTTTTGAAATTCTTCGTAATACGGATAGTGATGGTCATTTCCGGGCATTGATACGATCTCTATTTTAGGGTTAATTTTTTCCATAAACTTTTCAATCTCTGCCGATGTTGCAAACGGATCGCCTTCATTTTGGTAACAAATAACGTTTTCCGGTTTGATATTTTTATATGCTTCTTGGAAAATACCGAGCCTCTCATCTGACACGGTTGGAATTCCGCAAAGAATAACTTTATTTAACTGCTGGGGAATCTGCTCAATCACGTAAGCGGCAACAAGAGTTCCAACGGATTTGGCAATAATATTAACCCGATTCTTAACCGCAAGCCCCGCAATGAGTCTGGCTTTTTCTTTCGGTTTAAAAAGTTTTTCAGGATTTTCCCAATGGTCCCAGAAAATAGGTCTTATTTGACCATCCAATTTCAGCTTCTCGGCCATCTCTTCTGCCAATTCTTTATTCTTGGACGAATATCCCGGTAAAATAAAAGTAACCATTATGCTATTATATATCGTATGGCCAAAGGATTTGTACAAAATATTGAAAAGCTGACAGAGGATAATACTAACTTCAGAAAAGTTATTTATACGGCTCATCATTCCCAACTTGTTTTAATGAGTCTTGTCCCTTCCGAGGAAATTGGAATGGAGGTCCACCCGGAAAACGATCAATTTTTTAGAGTAGAAAGCGGGGAGGGGAAGGCAATAATAGACGGGTCGGAATATACTTTTAGCGCAGGATTTTGCATTGTTATTCCGGCAGGCTCACAACATAATATTATAAACACTTCGGAAACTACCGAACTTAAACTCTACACAATTTATTCCCCGGCCCACCACAAAGACGGAACCGTCCATGCAACAAAAGCGACAGCTCAGTCTTCAGAATAATTCTAGTTCCCCCCTTTTCCGTGGAATGCCCGATGCACATCCTTTAGTTGCTTGTTGGTTACGTGTGTATAAATTTGGGTTGTCGAAATGTTTTTGTGACCCAACATTTCCTGAACGCTCTTTGTGTCAGCACCGACAAGAAGAAGGTCAATTGCGAATGATGCGCGGAGAGTTTTCGGGGTAACTTCCGTTGTAATTCCTACTTTTTTCTTATACTTAACAATTGCCCTCTGTATCGACCGAACAGTAAGTCTTGCATCGCTTCCTTCCACCCCTCTATGATGAATAAAAAGTGCGTTTCCTGTATCTTTCCTTGATTTTAAATAATTTTCAATCCATCCCAAAGCTCTAAGTGATAAAAACATAGATCTTTTTCTCTTACCATTTTTTATAATAACAATCTCCTTTTTAATTAAATCAACATTGTCTCTATCAAGTGCTGCCAATTCCGAAACCCTTAGTCCCGTTGAATAGAGAAGTTCCATTATTGCCCTGTCTCTCTTTCCCTGCATGGTTCCCAAGTCCGGCGAACCTAATAGTTTTTCGACATTACTCCCCGAAAGAAAATTCATTTTTGAGCCCGCCGTCTTTGGAACCACCACTTCTTCTACATTTAAAGTCGCTACCCCTTTTTTTCTTTTCCATTTCAGAAAACTCCTAAGTGCAATTAAATGAAACCCCAAAGTTTTTGTTGACAATCCCATCCTGGAAAGGTTCGTCTTGTAGTTCTCAACAATAGATCTTGAAATATGTGATATTTCAGGTTTTTTTATTTTTACGGAAATAAATTCCAAAAATCTTTTTAAATACAAAGTGTAATTACGGACCGTAAGAGGGGAGAAATGGTGACCAAATTCCAAATCGTCAAGATATTTACCGATACTTTCAGATAGCCCTGACTGATTTTGAGCAGATTCGGCCATAAGTTAAATGTACATGTAAGTTATCATCGTGTCAAGATTGTGCGACGATATGTTTTACTTCCAGTTTTTAAAGACTATCGCTTCCGGGCTTCCATACGGCCAGAAATGAACTGTCATCGGACGATCCTCCCTTATAATATATTTTAAAAGTAGAAGCATTTTTGTAGGACGTGTAGTTCCAATTTCAAAAATTCCAAGGTCATTCCCATAAACCAAGACATCGGCCACTCCTACGGAAATGTCAATCTCTTGGTCAAAATCGAGACCGTTCATTTCTGCCCAGTCTACAACCATTTTTTTGCCTTCATTGTGCGATTCAAAAGAATCTCTTTTTTGTATTTCCAAGATCAGACTACCCCTCAAAAGCAAATTAAAGATCTCTTTTGAACACAAAACCGCGTGTACCCCTTCAAGGACCGGTCTTTCGGAAACGGAAAAGGACCCTCGGGCACATGCAAAAACAACTCTATTCAAGATAAAATCCAGGTCGTATTTCATTCTTTAAGCGGATGGAATTTGTGATGGGTTTCCTCGGCAAATTTGTCCGACGAATGTACATAGCGCGTTGTCGTATTAAGCGACTCGTGACCCAAAAGAACTTGAATTGCAGCAGGGGAAGCCCCCTGTTCAGCCAAATAGGTGGCGAACCCGTGTCTTAATGAATGGGCAGAGGTTGGAACGTTTATTCTTAACTTTTCCCGATACTCCTTGATTTTTGACTGTAAATAATTTGTAGAGATCCTTTTATCCATTTTCCCGCTATTCGGGCCTTTGTACGGAATAAACAAAGCTGGTAGATTGTCGCGCCTTATTTTTAGATAGGCCTCTAAAAAACGTTTTGCCCGGGGAGTTAGATAAACAAACCTTTCCTTTTTACCCTTACCCATAATAAAAATTTTACCGCTTCCATCAATGTCACTTTTTCTTAATTTACAAAGCTCGCTAATACGCATTCCCGTAGAGAACAAAACCTCAAGCATGACTCGATTCCTGAGTGCGATTTTGGAATCTTTCTCAAGTTTGACCGGAGACTCAACAAGCCTGACTAAATCTGCAAATTCGGCCACTTTGGCATGCTTTTTCTCCGTTTTGACAAGTTTAACCGCTTCGGGAGCAACCGGAATTTTATAGTCAACATCCACCAGATATTTTAGATATGACCTTAGGGTCGAAAGCATTCTATTCATAGAATATGAAGAAAGTTTTATTCCGTCTTTTTCTTTCCTGGTCGATGTCAACCTATCCTTCGAAGCCAGGTAGGCTTTATATTGATTAATAACCAACTTAGTGACATTTTCAAACCGAATGGGGGAGGGGTCTCCGAACTGTTCTAAAAACAGACAAAACGTCGCCAGATCGCGTTCGTAATTGTAAACGGTTTCCTCGGAATAATTTTGAGTTTTAATGTAGAGAAGGAAATCGTCAAAGAGAGGTAACCCAACTTGAGAATCCATATTATACTCAGTTTACCGAAGCATCAGATCAATGTCAAATCCTCGTATTGTGCGACTAACCGAAAAATAACTTATTAATATCCCAAAAATCCGGCATTTCTCCGGGACTTCCTTTTATTTGAGTTAAACGATGGGATTTAATGTCTTTCAGATCGTCAGAATTTGATAAAAGTATTACATGGGCATGAGTATAATCAAGAATAGCTCTGCCATGCTCAGGCACGTCTTCGATGTGAAGGTGACGCCTTACATCATTAATACTGTTAACCTTTGTTGCCAATCCTTCAAATCCAGACATACCTGTACGAATTCTAAACGGTTCGACGAACGGCGCATGGATTTTATACCAATTAACAGTAGATTCACGCAACTCCGGAATTCGGGAAGAATTAATTATGAAATCTTTATCTCTCATGTAAAGTTCATGCAAAAATTCTATGGCACCCGGTACCGGTTCTGCTTTTAACAAAGTTTCTGGCTTATACCAAAGATCAAAATTTTCTTTTTCTGCTTCTTCTTTCGTCATGCCAATTTCAAGACTCCAGTTTCGTACCGTATCCCACTGGCATAAATCTATAACCTTATGATTGGTTCTGTGTCTTGTATTAAATTCTTCCGTAACAACTCCGCGTGAATTTGCAACCGTTCCATCATGATCAATGCTTGCAGATTCCAGTAACCAATCTAAATATTCTTTTGTAAAACCATGTTCAGCTGACATGCATGTTTTTAGCACATGAGTAAAAAATATGCAAACCCGTGCCTAAGCTCAGGCTATGGATTCACCAAATCGATTTTAAGATCAATATAATTCAAAAGACGATTAATTGATCGTCTAAGAAAGATTTTATCGACACCGTTTTTGGGGAAAATAGCGGGGGAGGGGTATGGGTGGTTAAGTTTGGTAATATAAACATATTCGGACTTTATTCGGAGAAGTAAATATTAACAAATGGCAGTTAGAGGATAAATAATACAAAATTACTCAATAAAAGAAACAAACAAGAGGAGTAAACTTCAGTAAACAATCGAATCGCTACGCTCCTTTCCTGATTTCGTAACTGAGTGTAAGGGTAATTATACTCTGTTAGAAAATTGAAGCTTAACACCGGTAACATATAACAACAGGGTGTTCCCAAAGCGTATGGAGATGGTAAATAAGGGAGATGTGTATACCGGTCTTCTTCTCTAATTAACTATTCCCAACTGGGTTCTTATCTTATTGGATAAATAGTTATCCACAGACGAGTGTGATAACTATATCATTGTATATCAGTATTTAGTGCACCATCACTCTGAACGTAGTCAAAGGATTCGGGTTTTCTTCCCAACACATTTGTGTCGCAAATCGTGAAAAAATCCTCATTTTTCCGTGAAAAATGACTTCTAATATTTCGTGTATATCCTATAATTATAATGCGTCTGCTACCCTCCTCCCCTCTCCCTATGGGTCCCGAAATTTGTAGATTTGCTTATTGGGTTATTTGCAGATTTTCAGCCTCCTCCCAAGTTGGATAGTATAAAATACATCCAACGGGAGAGCGTGAGATGCTTCGCTATCTCACTGCCCCCAGTGCGTGGCAAAAAACATAGAAGTAAAGACCAGAAGCCCAATAACCAGGTGTTCCCTAACGGTGCCCGAAAATAACCGATCTTCAAGCTTAGCCTGGCCCAAACCCAGAAGTATATAGAAAGCTACCGTTAAAAATAACGACCCCACAACAACGGTTAACGGCCAAAAATATAGTGCCAATGCAACCTCCGAAGTAACAACTGCCGAAATAAGGGAAAATGATAATACTTCCATAGAAAATTTCTTCTCCAAAAGTACAGTCCAATATCCCTGCAAGAACAAAAGCATTGATACTAAAAATACAAGTGGGGTTAAAATATAAATCTCAGATTTTAAGGACAGGATAGTATCGAAAACAAGGAAAGAAGTAACCAAACTGAGTACGAAACCGACCCCTCTGGCGGCGCGCAGTAGCGCAATAGTCCGGACTGCTGCAACCGAAAATATATTCATCGTCAAACAAAGCACATAGATTCCGATTCCATAAAAAATTACTATTGGGATTCTGGTATAGATGTTTGTCGGGAGTAAAAACCAGAAAATCCCTACACCAACGGTAAAAATTGTGGGCAAAACCAGGGTCAAAAGGGTCATATCCTTATCTAAGCCCTCCCAAAGTGACCACATAAAAAGAATTATTGTAAGAATTCCCAGAGCCGCAATTGCCCAAAAACGATTTTGGTCAGTAAGAAATTGAATTGCCACAAATCCTAAGGAAAGAACTAGTGACGTAATTATAAATCTCTGTCGTTTGCTCATATTTTATGAACTCATTTGGGCCATGGTTTCGTCCGGAATGTCTAAGTTTGAGAATATTTTTTGTACATCATCAAGCTCTTCGAACGAATCCAGAAACTTTATAGCTTTAGCTGCCTCCACGGGGTCCGATATTGTTTGCAAGTTTTTGGGTTTCATTTGAAGTTCGGTTTCATCCATCGTTAGCCCCATGTCTACTAATTTTTTGTGTATCTCACTAAGTCTTTCCGGGGGCACATAAACCTCAATTCCATCATTGGTTTCCTGTATATCCTCTGCCCCTGCGTCAATTAGAGAAAGCATTTGAGCATCTATATCGATCGATTTTTTGACCAGCATAAACCCCTTGCTTTCGAAATTGAATGAAACCGCGCCGGGACCGGCCAGGCTTCCCCCTCCCCTTTCAAAGGGGTTTTTCATTTCCTGAGCGGTTCTATTTTTATTATCTGTGGCCACCTCGACAATAACACTAATACCAAACGGCCCAAAGCCTTCATAGGCGATCTCTTCTACATTGGCAGCGTCCGTTGTCGCCTTGGCAATGGCCCTTTCAATATTTTCCTTTGGCATACTGACGGCTCTGGCTTTATCAATTTCAAATCTCAATTTGAAGTTCATGTTGGGATCCGCCCCACCTTTAGCGGCAATCATTATTGCACGCGCCATTTTACTAAAGACATTTCCCTTGGCCGCATCATTTACTGCCTTTTGCCGCTTAATAGTTGCGAAATGGCTGTGTCCACTCATTGTTGTATTATATCAGCATTCAAGAACACTCCACAATTTATTGTGAGTATGAATTGAACGCTGATATGTCGTCTAAGGACGTCATATCAAACCAGACAGATCTTGACATAAAACGTCCCGCCTCTATACTCATGAAGATGGATGTTAGTCTTGCCCAAAAAGCCATAAATTTAGCTTTAAACGGAAAATGGGAGGAAGCAGTAAAAACTAACCTTGAAATTCTCTCTCTTTCCCCCATGGACGTTGACTCTCTAAATAGACTGGCGCGATGCTATTCCGAACTCGGGCAGATTGGCAAGGCGAAGAAAACCACGCAAAAGGTATTGGATATTGACCCCTTGGACTCTATCGCTCAAAAATGTCTTGAAAAATGGTTGGTGGTCAAAACCGGTGACAGGCAAAAAATCGGCGTCACCTCTTTGGAATCATTCTTAGAAGAACCGGGTAAAACAAAAATCGCTCCGCTCACACATCTTGGTGATACCGGCATCCTTGCTTGTGTTGATTCAGGTGACGAAGTACGGCTTCTGCCGCATGCCCACCGTGTTTCAGTTACCACCTCTGACGGCAAGTACTTGGGCCGTCTCCATGACGACCTGGCAGCAAGGCTTAGAAATCTACTTAAAAATGGTCGAAAGTACCATGTGCTGGTTAAATCGATTGATCCTAAAAAAGAAGTTAGTGTATTTATAAGGGAAATTGAACCCGGTAATAAGCCTGGTATGGGACCGTCATTCTCAACCGAAAAAATAGAATACATAGCTTTCACTTCCCCGGAACTTGTTCATAAAGACAAAAAGCTTATGGAGTTTCAGGAAGAAATAACAGAAGAAGAGATGTAGCACTCAGGCGTAAATGCCTTGCACTAAAATCTTTTTGCAAAATCTTGCCCCAGTCTGATTTCCAAATCAAAATCACTCGTTCTGCTCCCATCGGTACAGGAAAAAAGGGTCAAGACTTTTTTGACAATTTCGGAGTCTGCTCCGGCAATTTCACAACCAAATCCGACAGGTTCTTTCTTCTCAACCGAGACCACCTTGGCTCCCATCACTTCAATTATTTGTCCGACTTTATTAGCGACGTCGGACGTGCCCGTAGCATCTACTATGTTAACTTTTGTTCCGGAGACTGAAGGTGTGTTGTCCGTAAAATAAACCGTGAGACGGGAGGACGGTTGTCCGTTTAAAACATAGCCTGTTTGTCCGTCATTAAGTTTAAGTTTGCGCAAAAACTGGCTCTGGCCCAAGTTAATCTCTGTCCTTCCCGGTCCCTTGACCTTCAAAGCAAAAAGGGCCAAATTTAGCCGGTCTCCAAAAGGGATATTTGTCGCATTAGAAGCAAAAATGAATTTTACAATTCCAGATAGCGAGGAATTGCCGATATTAATTCCGCTAATATCTGCCCACAAAAAAGTCGGAAACAAAAAATTCTGTGTAACTGTTTCCGGAAGAAGCCTTCCTTTTAGTTTTTCGTTCTGGCTCAACTGCCAAACATTTTTAATTCGAAACGTGCCATAGTTTTCCGCCACATCAACTTGAGTATCCCCTGGTATAACCAAGGTCGTTATCTCGATTAATTTCGGGTCGGCAACTGTAACACCAACATCTCCACTATTCATCCTAAAGGCGAATGCTAATTTATCACGACCGTTCCAATAAACTGTCCTTAAATATACAAAAAGAAAAATTCCCAATACCAAAAATAGGAGAACCAAAAATTTAAAGGATTTCCCCATACCTTTATTCTTCTTCCTCATTAAGTTTTTTCTTCGGGTAGACTTCATGGTATTATTTTTGCGCATGAGACAACCGAAGTCCCCTAACCGCTTCGGATATTTCTTCTTTATTCTTTCCGCGACCAAGAAGGATGCTTCTGATTATTTCCATTGCGGCCTCAAATTCCGGTTGCACGACTTTATCAACCCTAAGGATTTTTAGCTTTTCCCAATCACTATCTTCATGAACTCTGCTTATAATCTTTACACTGGGTGCTACGGTTTGGATATAAGCAACCAAGGTCTCCTGAGCAACCTGATCTGGTATTGCAAGAATTACAGCTTTCGCCTGACGAATGTTAACTGCCTCCAGAACTTCCGGCTCTGTCGGATCACCATATAAAACAGATATTCCGCCCTCTTTAAGATCCTGAACAATTTTCTGGTTGTACTCCACAACCACGAAAGGAATATTAAAATCCGCAAGGCCTTTTCCTACCCACTTCCCCACTCTTCCGTATCCACAGATAATTATATGTTCGGAAACACTTTCCGAAAATGCGTCTCTCTTTTCATTTGAAGAAAATAACCTTCCAAACGTTGAGTTTGACGTTAAATTACGGAGTTTTCGCCAAAGCGGAAGAACCCCCTTAAAAATTAGTGGCGTCAAAATTAAAGTAAGGAGCGTAACAGAAATTGCCAAAGTAGTATTTTCGGTACTTATAAGCTTAAGTCCCAGAGCTACTGAAAAAATAACAAATGCAAACTCCCCAACCTGAGCCAAACCCAAACTTGCGGCAATAACAGTTTTCCCGCGATACCCAAAAAAGGTGCTGACAACAAACACAACCATTGCCTTAAGCAGTAGGACTATAAAAGCTAAAGTGATGATTAATGGCAAGTGGACTACCACTGCCGCCGGGCTAACCAGAAACCCCAGAGATACAAAGAAAAGCGCCATAAATAAGTCTCTTAAGGGGCGTGTTTCTGCAAAGATTGCGTGATGTTCTTGAGATTCTGAAATAACTATGCCGGCTAAAAATGCACCCAAAGCCGGTGAAATTCCAAAAAATGAAGTTACTGTTGCCGTACCAAGCGCCAAGCCAACTGAAGAAAGAAGAAGAAGTTCTCTTGAATTTGTTCCCGCCATTTTATGGACAAGGAATGGAATTACCATCTTGCCCAAAAAAATTACCACGGTAACTACCAGCGCCGCTTTGCCTAATGCCATTGTCAAAGGTACAGCCCAACCTGAATTTAGATTGGCCAGCACCGGGAGCGTCACCATAATAGGAATGACCGCCAAATCCTGACACAATAACCATCCCAACATTACTCCTCCGTGAATCGTTTCCAGTTCTCCTCTATCCGAAAGGAGTTTAACAACAACAGCCGTTGACGAAAGGGAAAAACCGAGGGCCAGAATAAGCGATGTTATCGGAGGAAAATTGAATAAATTTAAAATAATATAGCTTGAAACTGTCACTAAAAGTATCTGAATAATAGAACCGATTACTGCAACCTTTAGAAATTTCGAGAGTTTAGTCAACGATAATTCCAAACCAATTGAAAAAAGAAGCAAAATAGTACCTATTTGAGCAAGACCCGCTACGCTCTTAAGATTTTCGGGTAAGATCGCTCCAAAAGCGATGCCCGCGACTATGTAGCCAACCAAACTTGGAAGTTTAAGACTTTTTGCGAGCAGTCCCCCCAAAGTGGCTGCTATCGTAATTAAAAAAAGTCCCAAAACAATTTCCATACATACTTATATTAGTCGAGGCTCCACGCCGTGTAAAGAGGTTGTGAAATTAATAAGACGAAGGCATAAAACAATTTACATTTATTTATTAAGTACTCCCCTCAGGTTTCGTTTATAAGCCACTTTAAATATTTCTACAACTAAAAACATTAACATGGATAGTCCGATTGCAACTGCCCAATAATTATAGCCAAGACTGCTTAATCCAAAAAATTGCCTCAAGAAAGAAGATGTAAACGGCAGCACCTGTAAACCAAACCCTGCGACAACGGCCCAGATCAGCAATTTGTTTTCAAACAAATTGCTTTTCCAAAACGGTCTCATGAGAGTTCTTACCGAAAAAACATACACCAAAGAGTCTAAACCGAGAGTGATAAAAGCAACAGACCTTGCCAGACTGATATCGTTTGTAGTTTTGTAAACTATAACGAAAGCGGCTAAAGAAATTGCTCCCCCAATTAAGCTCATAAATCCTATCAAAGCGAGCATCCAGCCGTTTACCAGATGCTCCTTTAGCATACGCGGCGATTCATTCATAATGTCGCTTCTTTTGGGGTCCACAGTCAGGGCAAGATTGGGAAAACCGTCAGAAATTAAGTTTATCCATAGTATTTGCACCGCGGTTATAGGCAGAGGCATTCCCATAGCTATGCTTCCAATAACTATAATTATTTCAGTGAAAGCATCGCTCATTAGATAGAGAATTATTTTCCTGATGTTCTCAAATATCGACCTTCCTTCCTCAATTGCTGATATTATTGTTGAAAAATTGGAGTCAAGAAGAACAAGATCGGCAGATTCCTTGGCAACATCTGTAGCCTCCCCTACCACTATACCCATATCCGCTTTGTGAAGGGCCGGCGCATCGTTCACCCCGTCTCCCATCATCGCCACAACTTCACCGTTTTTTTCATCGCCTCCACGATTCTCAGTTTTTGGTCGGGTGAGGTCCTGGCAAACAACTTTATTAATTTTACTTTTTGGGACAACTCATCAGGAGTCATATTTTCCAGTTCACTCCCCAGAAGTATCTCACTCTTTTTGATTGATATTCCTAATTCAAACAGAACGAATTCCGAAGTTTTTGAGTAATCCCCAGTAATCACTGCCGTTCTTATACCGGCGTTATAAGCTAACTCTAAAGCATCTTTGACACCCAACCTGACAGGATCCGAAAAAGCCAATAGGCCAACCCAGGAAAGACCTTCCTTTGCATCGCTTGTAACAAGATTCTTTTTATCCAAAGCCACTTCTTTTCTTGCAAAACCTATTAGTCTTTTCCCTTGTTTTGTCAAACTGTCAATACTTTTTACGATTTCGTTTTTTTCTGCTTCAGGTAAAGATGTCCAGCCGAGCAAAAGTTCCGGAGCGCCGTTTACAAAAAGGATATTATTATTCTTAGTCTACTCGTGAAGACTTATAAAAAATCGCTCTTTTGAAGAAAAAGGAATACTGTCCAGTCGCAGATGCTTTGAAACAAAATCATTAATAATTGTCCGCCCCCACTCAAAAGCAGAAATAACAATCGGGTCATCCAAATCGTTTGCCAAAAGAACCTGTTCTGCGAGTTTTTCTTTATCCCCTATGTAGTCCGTCACCTCCATTTTACCTTCCGTAAGAGTACCTGTTTTATCTACGCAAATAACCGTTATGCCTCCCAGGGTTTCTGCGGCCGAAAGTTTTCTTACCAAACCCTTATGTTTTATTATTTTCTGCATTCCGAGAGTCAAGATTACGGTAAGCGAAATAAGCAGGCCTTCAGGAATACTTGAAACGGCTAAGGCTACAGATGTTATGAATATCTCTGTTAAGGCGAATCTGTGTAGAATTCCCAGTATAAAAACCAGCGATGTCAAAAGACCAATTACAATCACCAACTGTTTACTGAATGTTCTGAGTTGCTTTTGAAGCGGAGTGTCCTCCTCTTTTTCCTGTATTTGCAGTGCAATTCCTCCCATTTTTGTGGCCGGCCCTATAGTTTGAACTAACATAACAGCTTGTCCTGAAGAAACGACTGTACCCATAAATACAGTTTCATTTTTGTTTTTATTGACCGGCAGACTCTCACCGGTAAGTAGCGCTTCGTCTATATATAGTCTGTTTGCAAAAGTAAGTTTTCCGTCAGCAGGTATTTTTGCCCCCTGGTCCAAAATCACCATGTCTCCGGGTACAATTTCTGAGGTATTAATGGAAATTCTTTTGCCACTCCGAACAACGGTTGCTTTAGCGGTAACATAATGCTTAAGGGCAAAAAGAGCCTTGTAAGACCTGCTTTCCTGGATAAACCCTAAGACAGTATTTATAAACACCGCGAGGAAAATAATTATCGCATCGCCAATGTCCCCAATAATAAGAGTAACGAGAGTGGTTAAAAGCAACACATAAACTAAGGGGTTTGCTAGTTGCTGAATCAGAAGAGAGAACTGGCTTTGAGGTTTTTTTTCAGGCAAAATATTATAACCGTATTGTTGTCGCCTTTTGACAACTTCTTCGTCTGAAAGTCCGCTTTCGTTTGGAAACATTATGGTTTTATAACTACCGAAGCGGAAACAATTAAAAAGATGCCAATCGAGTTTAGCAGATAGGAAAGAATTATGAATTTAAAAGAGCTTATCTTTGAAAGATTAATGAGACTTATGCCCATCTCGTCAGGTAAGGGTGAGGCAATAATAATAGCTCCGATTACAGGCAGCATCCAATTGAAATATTTTGTATGAAACAATTTGACCAGATGCTTTTTTGTATCTATTTGTTCATAAAGATCTTCTATTTCGTTAGCCAGATCGTCTTTAATTAAATTAAAAATTAACATATCCCCCACTACCGCACCAAATCCCGCAATCAATCCAAGCTCTATAGAGGAAAGTGTCTCGGCAAGAGTAAGCAAAACCAAAGCGCTTGTAGCAACAGTAACTGTTGAAACAAAAAAAATACCGGCCACAAAAGCACCGACATATCCAAAGCTGCCGAGATGAAGCAAAAATGAACGAAACATCTCGTTTTTTGAAAGGATAATGGCTAAAACGACTCCTATAAAAACTATCGTAAGATTTTTATATCTCCAATGCTCTCTATGTCTTGAGCTCATCAAAAATAATTATACAGTAAAATCACTTTTCCAAATTTTGGAGAACCTGTTGGATCTCTGGGGGAAGCTTGGATTTAAATTCAACCTCTTTCCCACTTTCCGGATGAATAAATTTTATTCCGGATGCATGGAGAAAAAGTCTTGGGCACCAAATCCGATCGTTCCTGGCGGTCTTCCTGCCCGCGTAGAATTCATCAGCAACGACCGCATGACCGATATGTTTGGCGTGAACTCTGATCTGATGAGTCCTGCCGGTCTTTGGGTAAAACTCAACCAAACTATGACCCGCATTATTCCCCGGATAAAACTTGAGAACCTTATACAAAGTGACCGACTCGCGTCCTCCGTTAAGGACACCGAATCTATCGCGCCGCCATGGAAGACGGCCAATCGGAACATCAACTTTTCCTTCGCGTTCAACGCGACCATGAAGAAGCGCGGTGTAAGTTTTTTCCACTTCCCTATTTTTAAATTCCTCCTGAAGTTTGGTAAAAGCCTTTTTGGTTTTGGCAACGAGTAAAATCCCACTGGTTTCTTTATCCAATCTGTGAACTATACCGTCACGAAACTCTGGGTGATTGGTGATTAGTGATTGGTGATTAGTGCGAATCCAGGTTTGTAAGACTGATTGAGTCGTGGTTGTGTCCGCCTCATTGGTAATCCATCCCGAAGGTTTGTCTACAACAAAGAATGAACTGTCTTCGAATATTATTCTAGGTTCCACGGTTGTATTTTACACCAATTAACGAAGTAACTAAGTAACGAAGCTTCTATTTCTCCCTTTTTCTTGCATCCTTTGTACAGAGTGTAGCTTCGGGATAAATCATCAGTCTATCCGTATCGATCATTTGTCCGCACTCCTCACAAATGCCATATTTCCCTATCTTTATCCTAGTCAAGGCTTTTCTTACCCCTATTATGCTCTTACCGATTTCTTTACTTATCGCCGAAGTCCTTGCGTGTCCAAACTGTTCATCCGCTTCAATATCCGGTGCGGCATTGTCAATTGTTCTTGAAGTATCGGTAAATGGATCCTCCTTCACAATTTCTTTCTTTCTCTTTTTCAAAACATTTAAGCGGGCCTCCAAAAATTGGGCAACGGGAGAAAGTAAGCTTGCCGGAAAACTTGGGGTATCAGACTTAACCGCTTGTTTTTTTTTATTATCTTTTTTCATTCTGTACTCCTCGATAAATTGTATATCAGTATAAAACAAAAGAAGGCAGCTGTCGCTGAAAAAGCCCCCTCGTATTTACCCGAGAATGTTAACACACCGATTCCAAATAAGGCAATGGCCGAACGCACCGTAAAAATAATGGCCAAGGTAGAAAGTCCTGCAAAACCCACTTTACCGCTTTTATACCACGTAAACTCGCGAAAGTGTACATCTAAGTAATAAAAAATGAAGATAGCTAAAAGCATAACCAAAAAAGCCAAAAATGAGTTTAAAGAAGAATGTATAACAGAGTCTTTCAGAAAAACAAACGACACCCAGGGTAAAAGACCAATTACCAATCCTTCCAGAGATTCATAGAATCTTATTCTAAACCTTAAATGTCCCAAGTAAATTCCGGCTATCGATCCGAGGATTCCTGCCCAAAAAAACCAATTCGGTAAAAACCGAAGGCTTACAAACTGACTAATACCAATTCCCAAAACAATGTAAAAAGCGGACTCAAAAATAATTCCCGGGGCATAGTCCTCTCTAAGCCTCTTCCAAAAAAGGAAGAGAAATGTCAACACTCCGGATACTGTAACAATTAGGCTTGGTAGCATGGCTTAAGTATATATGATACTATTACTTTCACCATGTTAGAAACTCCCCATGTGGTTTTGGGGGCTGCAATTGCAACCAAAATAGGGAATCCCTGGATCGCAATACCTTTGGCGTTTGCGAGCCACTTTGTCCTCGATAAAGTTCCCCACTGGAACCCCCATACCTACACTGAAACGGTAAAAAACGGCGGACCAAGCAAAAATACAATTAAAATAGCAATTAGCGATGCGCTTTTGTCTTTGGCGGTAGGTCTGGGGATTGCCTATAGCGCTTTACCCAACCGTGCTCTTGCAATAACAATCATTGCTTGCTCACTAGCTTCTGTTCTTCCGGACGTAAGCAAGTATCCATTCTTTTTATTTAAAAATCTAAGACGCGGAATTTACAAAAAATGGGTAGACTATGAAAGAAAAATGCAGGTTCAAGTGGAAAGTGTTTTCTGGGGAATCGTCCCCCAGGTTCTTATAATTCTAGCCGGCTTCTGGTGGCTCCAAAGCTAATTTCCCAGCTTCATTTGTGGTAAAATACCAAATAGGCCGAGGTGGCGGAATGGCAGACGCGCAGGTCTCAAAAACCTGTGGGGCCTTAAACCTCATGTGGGTTCGACTCCCACCCTCGGCACAGATTTGAATATAGACCTATAGCGTAGTATACTTCCCGCAAATGGCACCAACAATCGAGGTCGTGGAGCAAAGAGGGGGCGACAGATATGTAGTGCTTGATATGACAGATAGTTCTCACTTAAATCTAGACATTTTCGATACGGAGTGTCGAAAGCTTAGCTATACCTTACATTCTACTAAGATCACACCAACCAGCTTCAGCTCAGCAACCTTTAAGCCAGAGCATCTATCTGAAGGTGACTGGAATGTAACAGGTGAAAGTAAACTAAAATTTATAGTTCTTGGACAAAAGATTTACATCTTCCCTGAATTTACTATCCATAGCACCTTTCTTAAGGATTTAAAAGATAGAAAAGTTGATGGGCAATTGATGGATGCAGGCAAAATTACATTAAAAGCCTCGATAGTAAAAGGAGAAAACGGAGAACCAAAAATAGAGCAAACCAAGCGATATCTCTATGGATCAAGCGGCTCGCTTTTTATGCAAGATGAAGGCTCTTACAGAAGAGGTGTATTAGAACCACAACTTTCAGCCGCCTTCATTTTTATCGAGCCTCGATGGGGAGAATAGAACTACTTCGTATGTTTTGTCTCGCGCCCAAAGAACTTGATGCGGTCGCCTCTGAAGCGCAGAGGAACACTTCGAAGAGGTCCGTTTCTGTGTTTGGCAATATCAAGCATCATGTTTTCAGAGTCCTCCTCATCCTCACGCCATAAAAACATAACAACGTCCGCGTCCTGTTCAATGCTGTTGTGAACTATTATGTCATTTGCAACAAAATTTGCATTTTTAGGTACTGTGGCATCATAAACATTTTTGACACCCACATATTCAATTGATTTAACTTCATCCCAATAAATGTCAGATTCTGCATAAGTCTTCAACATTTTATCTTTCAAGACGCGATATATCTTTAAAAGTCTTGCCCTGCTAATCCCGTTACTATATCTCTGGGTACCGCTATATGCCCAATTCATTTTTTGTTGGAAATCCCTTGCCGTTATATTTTTGTTTTTAAGAATTTCTTTCACAAAATTCCACATTTTTTTAGGAACCACATCATTGTTCGGATTTTCCGATATGGTATTTAAAAAAGCTTTTGCTTTTTTAGCCTCCTCTTTCTTTCTACCCACGGAGCCGACTTTCGACAAAAACTTAATTTGTTCAGTTTTTCCTTGAACATGCACATTCCACACATCTTGATATCCTTTTTTTGAAGTCTTGGAGATTTTAGACAGTATCCCCAAACGCAACAATAGATGTTGGACTTGTTTTATTAATTCCCTGCTCCCTGAGGCATAGTAAATTGATACTTTGGATTTTTCACCTCTCTGAGTGTGAATACATCCGTCGGTTGCCCATAAATGCCTTAAAAATAACCTAATTTCATTTTCTCTTAAAGAGAAAACTTGATTTGGTATTATTTTTTCACGAGAATGCTGGCCATAGATTCCCAAGTCCTCATCAAACCATTTAACAATCGGATTTCTTTTTCCTCTGGCCAATCTCTCACTGGCCGAAAGATATAAATGATACCAATTATTCTGCCTGACAATTCTGGGGTTAATGTTAAATTCTTTGCATGCTGCCTTTTTTACAATGTTAATAAGTTTAATTTCGGAATTTGTGTAATGAATGGGTTGTCTTTTAACATAACATCCGTCCCCAATCATATGCGCCAATACGATTAATTTATTGCGAGAAATCTTTTTATTCCCTATTATCGGTAAAATTCTGGGTATAGCCAATCTATCCCCTATCTGCAGTGCGTCCAATCTTTCCCAACTGTCAAATCTAAAAAACTTATGATTTGCGGAAGCAACTACTTCCCGCCCACTTTTTAATGTCAACTTGTAAACTTTCTTTTTACCGCTTGGAAAAACTTTGCTTACTGTCGCCGCCTCCATTTTTAGCATTGAATTTAATGACATCACTTTAAAATCTTTTTTCCCAACCAACGACTCAAGCTTTACCCTCTCACAGGTTGTGTATAAAGTTACCAAACTATCTCCCGTTAGACAGCCGGAATCTCTAAGGTCCGAAAGTTGGGGTTTTTTACCCCCCCTGGTTTCTACCGCTCGGGAAAGTTGGGAAAGAGCAAAAACGGGAATTTTAAGCTCCCTCGCCATGTTTTTTAACCCTTGGGAAATTTCCGAAACCTCCTGTACTCTGTTTTCAAGATTCCTGCTTCTTGCCAGCTGTAAATAATCTACCACCAGAAGATCAATACCTTCTTCCACCTGAAGACGCCGGGCTTTGGTTCTCATCTCAAGAATCGAGAGGGCCGGCGTGTCATCGATAAAAAGCGGGGCTTCAGCCAACTCTCCCATCGCATCGCTTAACTTAGTAAAATCTTCGTCACTAAGCTTCCCCGTCTTTAATTTCCAGGCATCAATATCCGCCTGCCCCACAAGAAGTCTGTCAACCAATTCCTCTTTACTCATTTCAAGCGAAAAAAATCCAACCGGGCGTTTCTGTCTGACGGCAATATCTTGCGCAATGTTAAGCGCCAACGAAGTCTTCCCCACTCCGGGGCGCGCTGCCAAAATCAGAAGGTTACTTTTTTGCATTCCGGCAAGTGCGTTATCTAAGTCCGTAAACCCGGTGGGAACCCCCCTCATCCCCTCACCCGATTTATGAAGTTCGTCAAGTCTGTCAAAGCTTTCCGCCAACGTTTCGCGAACGGAAGTAAAAGTTTTACTTAAGGACTTTTGGCTTAAAGAAAAAATCTCACTCTCCGCTTTATCCAGTACCTCACTGGCTCCCATTCCCTCATCAAAAGAGATGTCAACAAGCCGCGAAGCGGCTGACATAAGCGCTCTTTTGGTTGCAGTATCTTTAACAATACGGCCATAGTGCTCAACATGAGCAGCTGTCGGAACATTATTAGCCAAATCTGCCAGAAAAGATGAGTTGTTAATTTTTTTAACACCTTTCCTCTTTTTTAATCTGTCCGTGACGGTTAAAACATCAATAGGTTGCCTAAGTTCATAAAGATCCAAACAAGCTTGATAAATTTCTTTTAAACGTTCATCATAAAAATCTTCAGGCAGCAAAAATTCGGCTACCGCGATAACCGCGTCTTTGTCAAGAAGCATTGCTCCAAGAACAGATTCCTCAGCTTCTTGCGAATGAGGGGGAATGCGGATCTTGGTTTGTTGATCTTTCATTTTTATAATTGCTTATAACCTTATTGGAGCAGCTTGTAAAGAAGGTTTAAATTTTCTATCTTCTGATTTTCCATCTATCATCTTATTTTTCAATTTAAAAATTGAGAGATATTTAAATGAAATGGAAAATGACAAATGATAAATGAAAAATAGGTTATTGTTTCTTTTCAAGAACAATGACCTTTGTGTTTTGATCTTCCAAGATATCTTCTTTTTTAATTGTAAACTTGGGTAAGTTTTCAACAGGAAGCCCGGATTCCTTCAAATAAGTTTCGACTGGTTCCATTTTTTCTGCTTGGCTTAACGTTAAACCCTGAACGTTATAGTGCATTGGCATAACAAAATATGGATCAATTTTACCAACCACCTCACCCGCTTCTTTCGATCCTATTGTATAAACTCCTCCGACAGGAACCATCAAAATGTCGATTGTCCCCATTTCAGAAACTAAATCATCACTCAAGGGGTGACCCAGATCACCAAGGTGGGCAAGCCTGAGTCCGTCCGCCTCAATAACATAAATCGTATTACTTCCCCTCTCCTCCCCTTTTTTATCGTCGTGGTAGGAGGCAAACCCCATTATTGAAACTCCCGAAACTTCATACTCACCGGGGCCTTCGATAATTTTTTTAACACCGCTTACTTTCCCCGTAGCATTATGGTCAGTGTGAGAATGAGAAACAGTTACAATTTCACCTTCTACCCCCGTGTATTTGAGGCCAACCTTTTGAGGATCAAAAGGATCAGTTATAACAGTTGCAAATTTGGTCTTGATTTTAAAACTTGAATGACCAAGGTAAGTGATGTCCATGATTTAAATCTACAAAATTTATTTGCTTATTCCTTAGGCTCATGCTAACAAATCCCCGATTTATTAGCAAGACGATTCTCGGCTTCCTTGACATCTCAAGCGTGATCTATTATATAGCAAACTCAAATACAAAATATCTATATCTTTTGAGTTTGGTATATAGAAACTCTATGCTTGCCAAGCAAAATGTCGTTTGACATTTTGCTTTAATTTGACTATATTGACGGGCGATGCGAAAAGAAATCGTTTGGGTCGTAACAATAAGTATTGTACTCGGTTTAATTGTGGCCTTTGGCTTCTATAGGATTAACTCTTCCGTTACCAAAAATGTGGGCACTCCCCAACCTTCCCTATCTCTAAAACCCGGAAATCCCGAACTTAAGATTACACTTGACAAACCGGAGAACAACGACGTAATTACTCAAAATTCTGTTGCAGTCTCAGGAATAACCAAACCTCTTGCCTGGATTACAATATCGGGTGAAGAAGACGATTACATAATTCAGGCGGACGATTCGGGAATTTTTACCCAAGATGTAGATCTAATTCCCGGCATTAATCAAATAAAACTTATGGCATTTGACTCATTGGGGAATGAAAACGCGGGCAAAGTTCTGGTTATTTACTCCTCCTCTTTTGTGCCCGCGGCTGTCACGACGCCAAAACCTGAAGAAAATGTAACAAGTAGCTCAGAGATTCGCTTAAAAGTCGCTCAAAAGGTGGAGGCGGCACTGAATCGGCCCAAGGCCTTCATTGGTACCGTTACTGACATTACAGACTCGACTATTCAAATCAAAACGGGAGAAATTCAAATTGAGCAAATATCGATTGAGTCAGACAATATTGCCGTCATCAAGACAACCGGGAAAACCAACAAAATCGTAAAACTTATAGATATTGCTATCGGAGATTTTATAGCGGCCATGGGTTACATAAATTCTAACTCTGTTCTTAACGCCCAAAGAATTTTGATCACGGATCCAACCATCGAGCCAAAAATAAACGCCGCTTTTGGCAAAGTCACAGACACTTCAAAGAAGAATATTACGGTCACAGGGCTAAAAGACAGTCAGGCCGTCTCTGTTGCCCCAAGCAAAAATACAAGTCTTCTTTCATATTCTTCAGGAAAAACTTCTGCCGTAAAACTGGCCTCAATCGGTGACGGAGATACTGTAATCTATGTATCAGATAACTCCCAAGCCACCCCGACAGTCCGTGCAATCTTCGTAATCCAAAAATCCTAAGATCTGTAGTATCATATAAGTATGCAAAAGGGTCCGGTTACACCAAAAGGATTTGGCGATACAAAGCCTCCCGAGGCAGAAAAAAGGCGTGCGATGACAGGGAAAATCGCAGACGTTTTGGAGAAGTGTGGCTTTGTCCCCCTTGAAACCCCCACCGTTGAATTCGCCGAAACTCTGCTTGGAAAATACGGTGAAGAGGAAAAACTAATTTACGAGCTATCGGACAAGGGTGGCAGAAAACTGGCTCTTAGGTATGATCTGACCGTTCCCCTGGCCCGTTTTGTAGCCAATAATCTTGGTCTCCTAAACCCTACTTTTTCCAGATATCAGATAGGCCAGGTTTTCCGCGGCGAAAATCCGCAAAAGGGAAGAAAGCGCGAATTTACACAGTTTGATTTTGATACCGTGGGATCTGATAATTTTGAAGAAGATGTAAAAGTAATCGAAGCCGTAATCAAATCCGCCCGTGCAATCGGCCTAAATGAGGCAATTTTTCAAATTAACGACCGGGAAATTTTTGACAAACTAGGTCTTACCGGTAGTCAGATTATAATTATCGACAAAATAGAAAAAATCGGACGAGCTGATGTTGAAAAACAGGTTGGGAGTCTTGCAAAACTGGAGAATGCCGAAAAAACCCAACGTCTTAAAGACATTTTCTCCAAACTAGAGAACGACGGTTTTAAAGACGGTCAGGACTACGTTTTTAATCCGTTTTTAGCCCGCGGCTTGAATTATTACACATCAACAATTTTTGAACTTAAACTTGATAAAACTCCGGGAAGTCTTTCTATTGGCGGCGGCGGCAGATATGACAACTTGATCGGAATGTTTGCGGGGCGTGCCATCCCTGCGGTCGGCTTCTCGTTTGGTATCGATCGAATCATTGATCTCCTCTAACCCCCAATTGTAAATTGATAATTGGTAATTGATGTCATTCTTAAAAGAATGACATATCAGTGCTTTGTAACACTGTTATAATTAGTCTATGAACCCTGTCCGCAAGCGCGCCTACATTGAACTTCTAATAGTATCTGTCATCTGGGGCTTTGCAGCAGCGGTAATAAAGTACACCCTTGACGGTTTCCCGCCATTTATCTTCCTTACCTACCGGTTTTTTATTTCTTCGGTAGTTGCATTGGCACTTTTTATTATTATTAAACCCAAGCTACCAAAAAGTCCGAAAGTGTGGGCTTTAACTCTTTTCAACGGATTTCTTCTTTCCACCGTTTCTCTTGGACTGCTTTTTCTTGGAACTGATAAAACGACCTCTATCGATTCAAATATTATTTCAGCCATGGCTCCCATTACCATAGCTATCGCCGGCGTTTTCTTTCTCAAGGAACACATTACAAAAAAGGAAAGTGCTGGAATTCTTATTGCCCTTGCAGGAACTTTAATTACAGTCATTGAACCTGTACTTAAGTTCCGGGACGGATTTACCGGACTAAGCGGAAACATGTTAGTCTTTGCCTCAATTCTTGTAGGAGCGATAACGGCGGTTCTTGCCAAACTCGTCCTGCGAAGCAGTGTTGATGCCCTAACCTCTACAAGCCTCTCTTTCATTGTCGGTTTTCTAACTCTCATACCATTCACGTTGCCCCAGATTCTAGTTTCCAAATTCCAAATTCTGACCTCAGTTCCCCTGTCTTATCATCTCGGAGTCTTCTACATGGCGCTTCTTTCGGGCACGCTTGCCTATTACCTCTGGCACAAGGCAGAAAAGTCTATTGAGATAAGCGAGGCCAGTGTTTTTGCCTATCTCTACCCCGTCTTTGGGATTCCCCTTTCACTCCTCTGGCTCAAGGAAAAAATAACCGCCCCTCTTATAATCGGCTCGGTTGTTATAGCCATCGGAGTCTTCCTTGCCGAATGGAAGAAATCCAGATATAATAAGCAGTTATGAAAGCTCAAATTCACCCAAAATGGTATGAAGAGGCGAAGATAACTTGTGCTTGCGGAAACACATTCACGGTGGGCGCGACTCTGCCTGAAATCCGCGTTGAGGTTTGCGGAGCTTGCCACCCGTTTTATACAGGCACGATGAAGTTTGTGGACACGGCCGGTAGGGTTGATGCCTTCAAGACTAAAATGGCAGGAGCCAAAAACAAATTAATATCTAAAAGCGAAAAACGAAGAATTAAAAAAGAAAAGAAACTCCTAGAAGAAGCAGAAAGGCCAACCACGCTTACAGAGCTCCGCTCTTAGGCTCGATTTTCGATCTGCTGAATTGTCCATTTTCCATTTCATTTAAATATTTGTAAATTGGCCAATTGATGAATAAGATGGAAGATGGAAAATAATCACAATGGAAAATAATCAGATTGCTTATCTCGAGATCCGTGGGGCTACCGGCGGTGACGAGGCTAAATTGTGGGGTCAGGATCTACTCCGCATGTATAACCGCTTTGCCGTTAAAAAGGGCTGGAAGATAAGCCAATTATCCGAAACTACCATAAAAATCACTGGCGCAGGCGCGTTTAACGCGCTGAAGAATGAGAGTGGGGTTCATCGTGTCCAGCGCGTTCCAGCTACCGAAAAACGAGGTAGAATTCACACTTCAACTGCAACCGTTGCGGTATTGCCCGAGGTTAAAGAAAGCGACGTTCAGATTAACCCACAAGACATTGAGTGGCAGTTCACAACAGGTGGCGGACACGGAGGGCAAAATGTAAACAAAGTTGCTACGGCCGTTCGACTTACCCACAAACCCTCAGGTTTAGTCGTACAAGCCCGTGAGGAGCGCTTCCAAGAGCAAAACAGACAAATTGCCCTCTCGCTCTTGCGGGCAAAGCTTTGGGAGAAGCAAGAAGAAGAAAAGTTACGTACGATTGCAGGCTATAGGAGTGCCATTGGGCGAGGAATGAGAAATGAAAAAATCCGGACATACAATTTCCCCCAGGACCGCGTTACAGACCACAGACTTGGCAAAAGCTGGGGAAACCTGGAAGTGATTGTTGACGGAGGCCTCGATAAAATCCTAGAATTAACCTCAAAAATCGATTAAAATTTGCCTGTCCGCCTAAGGTTGCTGCTTGAGCCGTAATAGAACTTATAAAAAACTGTGTAAGTTAAGATACATATGCGACATTGGGTAAGTCGTTATATATGGATCATTCCTCCAAGGCTCACTTCATATTTAGTAGAATCAGAGGCGCTAAGAAGGTGATTAAAATGATTGAGTCTATTA
>Ga0209210_1000927_pt1 | contig 26899 bp, 37 predicted proteins | sample RifGroA1_FD_183991 | JGI IMG/M metagenome (GOLD analysis project Ga0209210, IMG submission 183991) | Contaminated groundwater microbial communities from Rifle, Colorado, USA - Rifle Groundwater A1 (SPAdes) (version 2) | ecosystem: Environmental > Aquatic > Deep subsurface > Groundwater >...
TAGGAAGAGCCGACAGCGATGTACCAAACCGCCCCGTCAATATGGACTATCGGGGGCGACAAGCCTGTTATCCTTGGGGTAACTTTTCTATCAGACACGGCTCCTATTAAATGAGCACGTGGGTTCACTAGGTCCAGCTTTCGCTCCTGCATTTCTTGCTGTTCAAAATACAGTCAGATAAACTTTTGCCCTCGCACTCAACCCTAGATTTCCAAGCTAGGTGAGTTTATCTTTGAGTCCTATTGATATTTTTTCAACAGGGCACCGCCCCAGTCAAACTGCCCGCCTGCTGCTGTCCCCTAAAGGGTAAGCAATGGTAAAAAAAACGGGTAGTATTACACCGTTGCTCCACTGCCACCGAAATGACAGCTTCGACGCTCCTACCTATTCTATGCGTTCTTCTTAACATCACAACAACAAGTTGCAGTAAAGTTCCACAAGGTCTCCGCTTCCCACTAGAAGTCTGTGGTATTTTCACCACACAATATTTTCGGAAGGACCTGGTTAGGGACAGTGACAACCTCGTTAAACCATTCATGCACGTCGCCATTCAGACGACAAGGCATTACGCTCATAATTTTTTGGTGTTAGCTTTATGTCTCCATAAAGATCGGACTATATCTTCGCAATTAATACTTATGTCCAAAAATAATTTTCTCTGGATATAATTCCTGCTTTTGAATATCATAACGAAAAACAACTCTCAATTTTCCAATTCTTATTCTAGAAAAATTACTCAATCCATGATGAAGATGTTTGTATCTTTCTGGATTTTCAGCGACTTCTTCTATTTTCTTTTTTATTCTTCGTTGAAGTTCAGAATCAATTTTATTGAAATCTTTTTCAAATTCTTTTGTTGGAAGAATTTTATAACTCATCCCAATTTGCAAAATCTCTGTTTTTAATTTGTTCTTCAGATTTTCTCAACGATTCCATAAAATCAGGATTACTCATTAACTCAAGAGATTCAAGTTTCAATTGCAACTCTTCAAATTCATCAATAAGTTTTGCAAAAGCTTTTTTATCAATAGTTAACGTTTCTTCCATAAAAAATTCTGGATTTCAAAGTATTTATATTTTTTGCTGCGTCGAGCGTGTAGTCTCTGAGGATTCTAGAATTAAAAGTTAAAATCGGTAATTCATTGCTATTTGTTCAATAGAATGACCATTTCCTTGAGCATTTTCTATAACACTTTTTAGTGCTGAACAAACATGTATTTTTTTGACTCCATCCTCTTGAACTTCTTTTGGTAAACTTAATTGATAATAAATTCCATTTACCTCCAATAGACTATTAAATCCATCTATCTTTTCGTCTTCTTCATCATACAATTTTGCTCTTATCTCTAAACTTTCTACCATAACTTTCTCAAAAGTTATGTCTTCTTAAACTTTTCTAATTCTAGTCTTTCCTGCGGATTGTCTCTATATTTGAGATTTTTACTGATAATTTACGTTCGCTCTGCTCACAATCATTTGCTCCAAATCCGACGCTGTCAGGATTTTCCACTTAACTTAATTTTAATGCAAATAATCTGACGAAGTCGATTATGAGCCAATTAATTCTTACGAGTTTATGAGCAAGCTAAATTTCGAGTACTCAAATCCTAACGAGAGTTTCCCGCATATAGCTCGATTTTCTCATTATTCGGTTTAACTTTCCAATTATTTACCTAAACCCCTGAGCGTCATTCGTTTTCTTTTTCACGAACGCCGTAAAGCAACGTAATTTATTTTACTTTTACCTTAAGAGGGTCATAGTTACCCCCGCCGTTTGATGGGCATTAGCTCCCTTGAAAGAGAGTTTTAGACACCACCACTGGGCAGGTCTCACCAAGTATACAAGTCTTTTCAGATTAGCACTTGGTTACGTTTTTGGTAAACAGTCGGGCCGTCCTTGTTATTGAAATCTATTAATGCACACATATTACTAAGTACACAAAAATAGACACCCTTTGAGCCGAAGCTACAGGGCTAACTTGCCGAATTCCCTTAACCAGTTTAAACCTTTCATGTCTTAGCCTTCTCAGCTAGGGCACCAGTGCCGGTTGTGGGTACAGCTAATTGAACCATAAGCAGTAAACTTTTCACTGGCTCTTGGAATCAGCGATTTTGTCTAACAATTTCGCGTAGATCAAAGCATTACGCTAACTACACTTCACTGTCAGAACACTCTTTCGAGTGTTCACTTATCCGAAAGCGATTCACTACAAGTTCAATCAGTTCAGGAATATTAACCTGATGTCCATCGTCGTACTCAGTTAAGATACGACTTAGGTGCTGACTAACCCTTGGCTAATGAATATTGCCAAGGAAACCTTACCCTTTCGACATTTTCCATTCTCAGGAAAATCACATCCTACTATTACCAAGATTCTCATTACTTTCCGTTCCAGCCCTTCTCTCGAAGAGCATTCAACACAGAAAGTACGCCTGCTTACCCGAACGCTCTATATTAATAATTAATTTATTTTTAGATAAATTTTCTGGTGTTGAGAATTGTTGAATATGATTTGTGAAATTGATGATTATGATAATTCTGGAAATATTTTTTCTAATTCTTCTAAACAAGTTTCATAAGTCGAAATTGTTCTTTCTATTGGTTCTGCCCATTTAATATAGCTATTCACTTGTTGTTCAGTACCTCTAGGAAGTTCTCGAAAACTTTCTAAAGCTCTTTTCTCAAATGAAAGAAATCCTTCTATAGATGTTTTATATTCTTTCAGTTTACTTAATGTAATTTCGTCCATAAATCTCCACTCACATCTCACTATAAAAACTTTTCACATTAACTTTTCTTTTCGCGAAGCATCGTGACAAAGTCCGATGCGAAGCCATTAATGAGTGAGCAAAGCGAACCTAATTATCAACTTCTCAACACCAGAAGATATATTAACTTTAATTGAGCGCCGCCAAAGTGTCGGTATCATGTTTAGCCCCGTCCATTTTCCTCGCCTAGAATCTTGATAGGTGAGCTGTTACGCTTTCTTTAAATGATAGCTGCTTCTGGGCTTACATCCCTACTGTCTTAGATTCTTGACAGAGTTCGATACACTTAACATGAATTTAGGGACCTTAACTTTGGTCTCCATTGTTCTGGTCTCGCGAGTGTACCTTACGCACACACGCTGTTTCCTGTCTTATGCAATTGGCAACTTCTGAGTTGGAAAGAATTCCGTAGTCAATAGACCCTGCAAATTCTATCCGTCCTTTACGCCGCCAACAAACAAGACAAGACTATACGAAGGCATATTTCAGCAGGAACCAGCCATCGCGGGGTTAGATAGGCTTTTCACCCCTATTCGCAGATTATTCGAGTGCATGTACACAACAACGGTTCAGGCCTCCATCCCCCTTTCGGGAGACTTCACCTTACCCACGAATAGATCACCCCGCTTCAGGTCAAATCCATATGACTAACGCATTTTCATACTTGCTTTCGCTTCGATTACTCGTCAACGACAATTAGTCTTGCCATATAGAATAACTCCTTGGCTCGTTCTTCAAAACGTACGTTACAACCCTTCCACACTAAAGTGAATAGAGCAGTAACAATCTGTAACTGTTAGATTTCAAGTCTTTTAACTCTCTGCTAAGAGTACTTTTCAGCTTTCCCTCGCGGTACTAGTGCACTATCGGACTTTGGTTGTATTTAGGGTTAGCAGTTAATCCTGCCATATTCAGACCTCTAATTTAGGAAGCCCTACTCATTTAAGAATCGCCATAGAATCTTAAGTTACGGGACTATCACCCTCTAAGGTCGCACGTTCCAGTGCAGTTCTCCTCGACTCATTAGGCTACATCTCACCACATCTCAATCTCTCTTTCGAAAGAAGATTCAGTTTGCCCTATACCCTTTTCGCTCGCTGCTAATCAGGGCATCACTTTATGTTTTCTTTTCCTGCTGGTACTAAGATGTTTCAATTCCCAGCGTGCGCGTCTCTCTCGAGATAATTCAGAAATCTCAGGTTCAAAGATTGCATGCATCTCGCCTGAGCTTATCGCAGCTTGCCACGTCTTTCGTCGCGCCCAAAACCTAGCTATCCATCTAACAGTATAAAGAATGTTATTTCCAAATATACTTCTAAGTGTTTAAACTTCTACTACTTGTTTCATTGAACATAAGTTCTCTATCAGATACCAAAAATTAATCTGGCACCCTGTTTCATCCTCTAAGAGGTTGAATGTGAATTGTGATTTTATCTTCGAACATAAGTTTTCATTCTTATTGTTTTGCCTTCATGTAATTTTCTGTAAATTGAAAGTGCAACTCTCATTACATCTCCCATATTTCCTCCATAATAACCTTGAGGAAGTATTTCATCTCCACTAGTAATTTCAACTTCTTCATCTCCACTCTTCGTATATGAAACTTTTTTTAATGAAGTTTTATCATGAGCAACGACTAATTCTAAATCAAATTTAGTTCCAACTGGAAATTTTTCTTCTTCAGATAAATCTTTCAATGTTCTTTTCATTTTATTTATTTAAATTTCATTTATTTTAATTTTATTTTTGCTCGTTGTCATAACCGAAATTGACTTTCTCGTCGTTAGACAATCTAAATTTCTAAAGACCCATAAAAATATTTTATGGACCTGCCGCGAATCGAACGCGGGTTTCTTCGGTGCAAGCGAGGTGTTATACCACTAGACTACAGGCCCATATAATTAACCCGTAGTTTTGGTTTTTAAAGTTTTCATCTTAACTAAAAGATGAGAGTATGTAGAAACAATTTATAATTATAATCTCGCCAATAAAAAATTCCTTGCGATTTTCGACGGAGGCAATTTAAAAAATCGCCGTTCCGTTTTCAAGGAGATTGTTAAAGAACCATCGGGTTCTTTAAATATTTTTAGGAGGTGATCCAACTGCAGGTTCCCCTACAGTTACCTTGTGACGACTTAACCTACCTTGTCTACTCAAGGTTCTCCTTCGAAAAGTTTCACCATAAATAAACTCGGTTGGTTTGACGGGCAGTGTGTGCAAGAGACAGTGACGTATTCACCGGGTGTTGATAACGCCCGATTACTACGGATTCCAGCGTCACGAGGATGAGTTACAATCCTCGATCTGAACTGAGCTAGACTTTAAGAGATTGGCTTCACCTTTCGGTGTTGCATCTCATTGTATCTAGCATTGACGCGCGCGTGTAGCCTAGGGGATTTGGGCTGTACTCACCTAACGTAGCCCACACTTTCATCCCAGTTACCCGGGCAATCTCACTATAGTTATTTTAAATAGTGATGTGGGTCTCGCCTGTTACCTGATTTAACAGGTCACCTCACGGCACAGGCTGACGTCGGCCATGCAACTCCTCTCAGCGTGTCAGGTAAGCCCTTCAGACTGACCTTCATTCTGCTGTCGCTCCTAGTGAGGTTCACGGTGTATAATCTAATTGAACCGCACGCGTCACCCGTTGTAGTGTCTCCCCGCCAATTCCTTTAAGTTTCGGCCTTGCGACTATACTTCCCAGGTAGCACACTCTCCGGCTTCCCTTCAGCACCGAAACCTCCCGAAGAGGTCCCGATGTTTAGTGTGCAGAGTTTACTGCTAGGACTACACGGGTATCTAATCCGTTTTGCGCCCCTAGCCTTCATCCCTGACTGTCAGAACTGTTCTCGTAAGGTGCCTTCGCTATTGTAAGTCCATTCAAGATTAAAACATTTTACCGCTACTTTGAATGTACTCCTTACGTCTCCCAGTCTCTAGCTATGCAGTACTTCTTGCGCGCCCGACTCTTAAGAAGCCGGATTTCACAAGAAACTTACATAACAAGCTACGGATGTTTTAGACCCAATAAAAATGGCTGCGACTTGGACCGCGAGTATTACCGCGGCGGCTGGCACTCGTCTTACCCAGTCCTTATTCGCCAAACTTTTTACATTTAGCAAAAGCTTTTCAAATAGAAAAGCACTCTGGCTCAATTTGTCACACTTTCGTGTATTGCAAAATATGCCTACCTGCTGCACCCCGTAGGGCTGGGAATAGTGTCTCAGATTCCCTCTCGGGGCTTCTCCGCTAAGAGCCCCTACGGATCATCGGCTTGGTGGGCTATTACCCCGCCAACTACCTAATCCGCCGCAGCCTCATCCTATGGCGCGAGTTTCAAAGATAAATCATTCCAGGGTATATCTTCTATCAGGTATTAACCTCAGTTTCCCGAGGATATCCCTGACCATAGGGTAGATTAGCTACGTGTTACTGAGCAGTTCGCCTTGCCCCTATTTCTAAGGACAACAACTTGCATGGCTAAACGCAAACCAGAGAGCCGCAGCCGCCAGCAGGATCAACTGGATTTGAAAGAATATCATTTTATCGTCGAGACGATAATTAATTCCGCAATTTCAATATTGTAAGTAATTGAAATCACTTCACACAAACTCCTACTATTAGCTGTTTTTAATTGGTTAAAGAATTGAATTCTAAAGAGAATACAATTAGATGACTGCTTCTACATACCTCATACCTTAATGCTAACATCAAAGTCAATTGCCGAGCATATATTTAAGGCACTCATCTTAGTTAAAAAACTCAGAAATGTAGAGTATATAAACTTTTTGTAATAAAAGAATGTAATAAAAATAATTTGGCGACGGAGATTAATTACCAGAATAATTTTTAGAAAATTCTTTATATGTTTCTTTTATTGAATTAAGGAACATTGGTATAACTCCAACAACCATTGGAGATTCACATAATAAAATTAAATTTGCAGCTGCTTTTCCAGACAACATTGTTTCAGGAGGCTGATTAAGTAAATAACTTGCAATTCCTGTTGTTACAATTCCTGTTCCAACAAGTCCAGCAACTGCAAAAGTTACAATTTTCTTTTCTAAATTATTTTTTTCCATAATTATTTTTTAAAAATTATATTATTAAATCTTTCTTTTTCATCCCCACAAAATTTTTAAACCATTTTTTCTTTTTTATTTAATCTAAATTTTAAAAGAGGTAAAAATGAACGATGTTCACAACAGGCAAAGAGAACAGGAAGAGATGCAAAAGAACGACGCAGTTCTCGATGCATTTTCTTTGCTTGTTTCGGGCGGACGATCTGGTTACAAATCAGTCATTGAGAAAAAACCTATTTTGTATTTCTGTAGAAATTGCAATAATCAAATTGGTAAATCTCAAAAATTCTGCGACGAATGCGGCCACAAAAACGACGATCCGATTATGAAGGGTTAAAATTATGACAAAGTTTAAATAAAAATTATACTTCTTCTATTAATGGGAATGTTTGATAGAGTAATAATTAAATGTCCAAATTGCAATGAAGATTTAGAGTTTCAATCCAAGGCGGGAGAGTGCTTTCTTAATGATTATAACTTAAAAAATATACCCTGGAATATTTCTTTAGATTTAAATAAGAAGATTATCCTATGTCCAAAATGTTCCAAAAATATAATATTCGAATTAATAAATCTGCCTAGTAAACCAAAGATCAAGTTAAAAGTAACAAAAAATAAATCATTGTATTCTGGAGAACTAATATATAAAAAATTAAAAAACTAATTAAAAATATCTTTATATTTTAATTTTCGTTAATAATAATCTTTCATTTCACAAATACTTCACATAGATTTCAAAAAATTTGGCGTAAGTCTCTTTATATTTTTCTAAAATGAATCTTTCAAGATTATCTTTATGTTTATCATCAAATTTTTCAAGTGCGGTCAAATAAGAAAGTCTTTGTGATTTTCTTATAATTAACGGAGGATATTTATTGTTAGTTAGAATAACATTTATCAGAAATCTTCCAACTCTTCCATTTCCATCGGCAAACGGATGTATTTGTTCAAATTTACCATGAAATATAGATGCCATCTCAAGAGGATGTATAGACATGATATTTTCTGTGTACCATTTTATGAGTTTAGTCATTTCTCCATCAACTTTTTCAGGAGGAGTTGTTTTTAATCTTTTGCCGATGATAACATTTGGAAATTTTTTATATCCTTCATCAATTTCCAAATCTTTAACAAGAATTTTATGGATTTTAATAATATCTTCATGATTTATTTTAAACTTATTTTTAATAATCATTTTAACCACTTCTCTTGAATTTCTTGTTTCATAAATTTCTCTCAAATCTTTTCCTTTTATGGAAACATTTTCAAACATGATCATTGAAACATCTTTTAGCGTCAATGAATTTCCCTCAAGAGCATTACTTTCATAAGTAAAATTAGCTGCAAATCTATCCCACAAATCATTATAATTTGATTTTGGAATTTTTCTAAGAAGTTTATTATAATTATATTTCATTTCCTCAATTTTTTTTATTTGTTCTTCACTAAAAATATGATTTTTCTTATAATTATTAATTGAAAATTTTATAAATTCCTCTTTTCTTTTTTCATCAAATATATTTTGAATTTTGTTTTTATCTTCATTTTTAAATATCTTTTCAATTTTTTTTATTCTTCCATCTGGTAGTCGTATAGATTCAACTGCATATCTATACTTCTTTCCCTTGATATTCTTATCTTTAAAATGCATAAATTAGTTATACCCCACACATTTATAAATATTCCTATTTTGTGGGGATAACTACAAATAAATAGAAAAAACGACGATCCGATTGTGAAGAATTAAATTTATTTAATAAACTCAACTTTTTCAAAATTTTTGAACTCTTTATCTCCAGTAACAAAGACACAATTATGTTTCAAACTGAATATATAACCTACCGCATCATAAAAAGAAATATTAGTTTTCTTATTTTCATGTCTGAATTTTACAGCTTCAATTAAAATTTCTCTTGAAACACTTCGCGAGTTATATTCAAGTTTTTTTATCCAGTAGTTTGCTGTCTGTTCGTTTTCTTCTCTCAAAAGAACGCTGTAAAATTCCGCCAAGGTTATATCAGCAATAATAAAATTAGACTTCATAATAAATTCATAATTTGGGTTTCCAAGTTTTATTTCAACGAGTGCATAAGTATCAAGACATCTTTTTATTTCATCCATTTGCTTTCCATTACTTTTCTGTTTTCATCAAGCATTTGTCTTGTTGTTTTATTTGACTTCATTGTCCCGAACATTTCTTTAAGCACATTGGATTCTTTAGTTATCTCAACAACAATTTTTTCTTCCGGCTTAATATTCAATCTTTCAACGGTTTCACTAGGAATAATGATGCCAATTGAATTTCCCCATTTCTTTGTTTTAACCTCAACAGCCATTGTATAACTAGATAGTATAACTAATTTATATAACTTTCCTCAAATTCATTACTCTTATTTAGTAATAACAATATAGAAAAGTTTATAAATTCCATATTTCTTTCAGAAATATGGTAAACACTGTATTTCGAGGAAAACCTTTAGTTCCAAAAGAAGTTCCAATGATTGATATTCTTAGAGATGAGTTTGGAAAAGATTCTGTTGAAGAATATAAAGGAATTGTTAGAGCAGATTATAATGGAAATCCTGTTTTGAATGTATTAGACTACAATAATAAAACAGGAAATGTTGAAGGTTCAACTCCTTATGCTTTGGTGTTATTTAACGAAAGAATTCTTAAACCTCGAGGATTAAGGACAGCAAATTTTCCAGAGTTGTATTTTGCTCATTCTAATGAGGTTTTGAATTTAGAAGGAACTTATGAAGATGCTGCTTTAATATTAAGAAGTGAAGAAGATCCTAATTCATATTTAGCAAAAGATGTAATGAGCCAAGTTAAAGCAAGAAATAAAGAACAAGAATTTCCGACAAGAATTAATCTTTATGATTTTAGTTTAGGAAAAGATGCGAATGCACCAAAGGGATTAGTCTTTAAATTGAATGAAGATGCTCAAATTATTCACGCTCCAGTTTATTCTGGAAGTAATAAAAGATTTTCTACATTTGATGAAAACGGAGATCCGGCCTTAGATGAAAGTGGAGATAAAACTCTTCATACAAGAGGTTCTGGACTTTTGAGGGCGTATGTTGCCGGGGATCTTGACTTGATTGCGAGCAGCGAGGACTTGGCTAATGCCTACCCGTATGGTAGGGTGGTCGTTATCGCCAAAGGCGACGCAAAATTTTTTGAGGCGTATTTATCAAAACTCAAAGAAGAAAAAGATAATCTAATCAGAGAAATTGAAAAAAGATATCCAGAAGCACAAAGAGTCTTGAGAGGAAGATAATTTAAACAAACTTTTCTTTGTAATGCTCCTGGCCGAAGTTTGAAAAAACTTCTCAGCCGGGCCACACGTTGATTAATTACGATTTGTTTACGTTTTAGCGTGAACAAATTATAAAATACAACTTTGACATTAAGTATCTGTAATTTTTGTTTGGAGAGAAATATGAGAAAGTGGTGCAAAACTATTATTGGTCTTGTGAATTGATTAATTGACTATAACTTTTGAGGGCGTATGTTAACAGGGATCTTGACTTGAACGCAAGCAACGAGAACTTGGCTAATTCCAACCCGAATGGTAGAATGACTTGGCTGGCCGGGACATATTCAATGAAAACTCACAACAATCTTTATTCAAAAATAATTTCTTATGAAAATTTATTTATTGCTTACAGGAAAGCAAGAAAAAACAAAACTAAAAAAGAGTATGTGATTGAATTTGAAATTAACTTAGAAGAAAATCTAATGAGATTACATGAAGAATTAAAAAATGAAATTTATTTTCCTAAGCCATTAGTCACTTTCATTTTGAGAGATCCCAAAACACGTAAAATTTCTAAGTCTGACTTTAGAGATAGAATTGTTCATCATGCAATTGTAAATATTCTTGAGCCAATTTACGAAAAGATTTTCATTTATGATTCCTGCGCAAATAGAAAAGGCAAAGGCAACTCATTTACCTTAAAGCGATTTGATTTATACCAAAGAAAAGTTTCAAACAATTTACACTGCAAGGCATTTTGTCTGAAAGCCGACGTCAAACATTATTTTTTAGAGGTTAATCACAAAATTCTGTTAAGAATTTTAAAAAGAAAAATAAAAGATGAAAAAGTTACAAGACTGGTGGGGAAAATTTTAGAAAATGGGGGGGGGGGCGAACAGGAATTGGAATGCCACTTGGCAATTTAACAAGCCAATTTTTTGCTAATGTTTATTTGAATGAATTTGATTATTTTGTCAAACATAAACTAAAAATAAAATATTACCTAAGATATGTTGACGATTTTGTCTTGCTTCATACTTCAAAAACTCAATTAGAGGAATGGAAAGAACAAATAGATAACTTTCTAAGAAAAGAATTAAAATTAGAATTGCATAAAGATAAATCAAAAATAATTTGTCTTTCAAGGGGAGTAGATTTTGTTGGCTTTAGAAATTTTTATCATTTTAAATTATTAAGAAAAAGGAACGTAAGAAATATAGAATCAAAAATTAGGAAGTATAAAGAAGAGAGAATCACAAAAGAAAAAATGTGCGAGATTTTTCAAGGTTGGAATGCTTATGCAAAATGGGGAAATAGTTATTTATTAAGAAGGGATATTGTTAGAAAAATCAATCAAATAAATTCTTTATAACCATTTCACTTTCCACAAATTTCTCCCCATAAATTTTTAATTTTCAAAAATCCACATCCTCCCCACTCTTTTTTCCTAAATTTTCTTTCGCTGCATCAACAATTAATTTAGCAACTTTTTTTGGAGAATATCCTTCAAAGTCAGTCATCTTCGTCGCTGTTAATGTCGGATTTACAGAATAAAATCTTATATTTTTATTTATGTTCTCATATTCTTTTGCTATTCCCTGAGTGAATCCTCTAACTCCAAATTTGCTTGCAGAATAAGGCGCTGTCTTCGGCCACTTAACTCTTTTTCCCGCCATGCTCGCAATATTAATTACAATCCCGTCGTTCTTTGCTTGAAAATACGGCAGAACAATTTTCGTCGCGTTCATCAAACCAATTAAATTTATTTCTATTTGATTCCTTATTTCATTAAAACTTTGTTCGACTAAACTTTTTTCAATTAATATCCCGGCATTATTTACAAGAATGTCTATATCTCCAAACTTATCCACAACATTTTCAACACATTTTTTTATTGATTCCACATCGCCAACATTCAATTTAACAATCATGCTTTCAGTTAATTTTTTGCATTCAGAATAAACTTTCTCAGCTTTTTTCTTTTGAGAATTATAGGTTACCACAACATTCGCGCCTTCTTTCGCAAAAGCCAAAGCCGTTTCAGCGCCTATTCCGTCGCTGCTTCCTGTCACTAAAACAATTCTCTTTTTCAATTCCATGGTTACATAGATGTACATATGTTTAATTATCTTTTGGAGAATGAATATTAAGGTTTTTTATGAATAACAAAATGGTATATTGAACAATTATGTTGAAAGTTTTTTGCATTATCTTCCATCGTCGCGAAACGTCGTTCTGAAAGCCGGCGTGAAGTCATTAATTATTAGAGCAGTAAACGTATATTTTATTAAATATGAATTCTTCTAAATTTCATGCCATCAAAACTTTCCCCATACACAAAAAAACGAAACCTAAAAAAATCAGGCGAGCCAAAAGCAAAAATTCCTAAAAATAAATCTAAAAAATTAATTTATTGTATTCAAGAACATCATGCTTCACATCTTCATTGGGATTTGCGTTTAGAAAAAGATGGCGTTTTGAAATCTTGGGCAATTCCTAAATCTCCTCCAACAAAAAAAGGAATTAAGCGCCTTGCAATTCAGGTTGAAGATCATCCATTAAACTATGCAAAATTTCAAGGAGAAATAAAAGAAGGTTATGGGAAAGGAACAGTAAAAATCTACGATTCTGGATTTTATGAATTAAAATATTGGGGTCCAAAAAAGATAGAAATAAATATTAAAGGAAAAAAACTCAAGGGAAATTTTGTTTTAATAAAAACAAATTACGGTTCTAAGCCAGAAAAAAGTTGGTTGTTTATGAAACTATAGAAACATTTATAAATTATACATATGTATAATTAATGTATAACTAAGATGGCAACAGAAGTTACAATAAAAAAATGGGGAAACTCTATGGGAGTTTTATTACCGAAGGAACTTGTAGAAAAAGAGAGATTAAAAGAAAATCAAAAAATAAATATTAATATTGTTAAAGAAGTAAATTTGTCTGACATATTTGGTATGATAAAAAATAGAAAAATGTCTGGACAAAAGATGAAGGACTTAGCAAGAGAAGGATGGAATTAACATATTTTTTTGATACATATGCTCTTTTTGAAATAGTTCATGGAAATAAAAATTATATCCCCTATAATAATGTAGCACTAATAACAACAAAACTTAATCTAATGGAGCTTCACTACAGGTTACTTGACTTATATGGAAAAGATTATGCTGAAAAAGCATATAATAAATTTCTCCAATTTGTTATTGAAATCAGCGATGACATAATAAAAAAAGCAAATCAATTTAAATTACTAAATAAAAAAAGAAGGCTTTCATATGTTGATTGTATTGGTTACATAATTGCTAAGATGAATAATGTAAGATTTCTCACAGGTGATAAAGAATTTGAAAACTTTGAAAATGTTGAGTTTGTGAAGTAGGAGTTGGTTGTTTATGAAAGTATGAAAAGTTACTGCTCACTCTTCGCAAATAAATATTATGGTAATCCCAATTTAACATTGAGTCTCAAAGATGTCTAAACTTTTTTACTTTTAACAATCTTCCTTGCGAAGAAATTTAAGCCGAGCAAAATTTCGAAGCCAAGATAATTTGCGAGCGAAGCGAGCAGATTTTAAACAATCCACCAACTAATCCCACTCGCCATTCCCCCAACAATCAAACCCACAACAATTCTTTTCCAATCATATTTTAAATAAAATAGCGACGCTAAAAGTAAAAATACGAGAATACTTGCAAAAATAGTGAAATTTGTATAATTATAATACAAGCTCACAAAAATCAAAAGAGGAACTACAAGTGCTGCATGAATTTCAAACTTCCATTTCCAAAAAACCATAAACAAAAATAAAATCACTATCAAACTTAAACCAAGATGATTGAAATTATTTCTCAAATTCGCATCCATTGATGTTCTAATTAAAACAATAATATAAAACGGCAGACTCCCAAGCGCAATAACATCTCTAACAGTTTCTTGAAATAAAGATTTCTTTTCCTCTTTTTTCATGATTTGTTAAAGAAAATTAAATATATAAAATATACGTTCGCATCTTCGATGCTCACCCATAACGTGGCTCAAAACTGACTCCGTCAAGTTTTTTCGCTGAAAAGTATTAAGCCAAAAAATAGTAACATAATTTATTTATGATTATTGCATTAATATTTTTTCAACGAAGAAGTCGTGTCCAAAGGCCGACTTCTGAGCAATTAATCTGCGAACAAAGTGAGCAGGTATTCTATAAAAATTTATTCTTCCCCACTAGTCCATTCTTCTAAATCAGGAATATCAGCGTCGATATTTTTCGCTTTACAATAACCTCTTGCCAATAAATAAAAAATCAACCCCAAACTTTTAGGCGATTTATTATTACCAATCACAACTTGGTCAACATTTCTTGAAAAATTATTCGTATCACAAATCATCAAAACTTTTTTATGAACTTTTAACGTGTCTGCAAGTGCATTTTTATCAAGCCAAGCATCTGTAATTATTGTCAACTCATTCTCAAAAAAATCAGGCAAATCAGTATTTGTCAAAATTCCTGCAGGATATTTTTTTCTAAAATTTCTTATTCCAGTAGCTTTAGAAAACATTTCAGCTGCTTTCCAGCCCGCCAGTCTTTTACAAACTAAAACAATATCTTTCGCGTCGAACTTGCTCAAATACTCAATACCTTCTTTTAATTTATCGTCGATAATATCTGTATTAAAGATCGCCAACCCATCGGCACGTCTTCGATAAACATATTGTCTCATATCAGGTGTCACAACTTTTGTTCCAAGATAAATTCCAGACTTGACATAATCATCCAAAGGCAACAACGGCTCCTTTTTCTTTCCCTTAACTTGTTCTTTCAACTCTTCAGTAGTCGGACCTTCACCAGCAATTTTCTTTTTCAACTCCTCAGCTTTTTTAAGCAGATCTTTTTTCTTTTCCTCCAAGGACTTTTCAACTTTTTTATCAGTTGATTCTGTTTCGGCTTTTTTCACTGGCTTTTTTTTATTAACTTTTTCTTTAGGAGCTTTAATCCTTTCCTTATTTTCATCTTCAATATTTTCATTTTTAGGCGTCTCAACTAATTCATCATCAGAATTTTCTTCATTACCTACTTCGCGAGGCGTATGCGTAATCGCTTCTTCTACCATTTTAATTTTTTATAACAAGCTCACGGGTGTCAATAACAAAACTCAAAAAGTTTCGTCCAAGGTCTCAAGCCTTTTCACTTGAGGCATCCGAATTGTTTCAGTCGGTACGTGATAATATAAAATTTAGTAAGAAGAGGGGTTTTTAAAGATTTGGTTGCAGAAAAATAGTCGCTAACGCGAATTTGATTTTAGATAATGAAAAACATAAATTGATTATTATTATTATGGCTCCAACAATTCCAATTATCCTTAAGAATGATTTATGAAATTGATGATATTAATAAAGAAATAATCGTTGTATCTGTAGGCACACATAAAATATATTAATTAGATTTTATCTTCCAAGTCTTCACACCTTTTTTCTTAGCTCCCTCATTCTCTTCAATATCTTGCATAATCTCGCTATCCTGTATTATTTCAAAAGTTGACTTTAGGCTATTAACTTCTCTCTTCAAATTCTCAAATTCTTCTTTTGTTGCAAACATTTGTTTTTCCATAAGAAATATACATCAATTCTATATTTATAACTTTCTATCACAGTGATTTTTGTATCTCCCTCAACTTCCAAAATCTCAATCAATCTTCAGATGAAAAAGTTGTAGTTTTAAATCGCAGACTAATTTAAAGATTTTTCTATATCAATGAGTCTTTCTATTTTACTTTCCCTCTCCTTCCCAACAACTCCCACTTTAATATAATCAGCTTGAAAACCAAAAGCTAAATCAGCGAGAATGTTTTCTTCAGTTTCTCCGCTTCTATGAGAAAAAATAATTTTTATATTATTTTTCCTCGCTAATTCAACAACTCGTTTTACTTCAAGTAATGAACCGCATTGATTCGGCTTGACAATTATAGCATTAATAGATTTCATTTTTATCGCCTTATCCAAACGCTTGGAATTCGTAACAGTTAAATCATCGCCGACAATTAAACTATCAGGACATTTCTTCAACAACTTCGCAAAACTTTCAAAATCATTTTCTTCAAAAGCATCTTCAATATATAACAAACCATAGTTCTTAATTAAATTAGAAACATAACCCAGTTGCTCGTCAATATCTCTGTCTAATTTAGGGTTTTCATATTTGTACTTTTTACGTTTGTAAAAACTCGAAGCCGCAATATCCAAACCAATATCAATTTTGAATTCTTTTTTCAATCTTAACAAAATATCCAAAACTTCTTTTTCATTCAGCGATGTCTGCCATGCATTCTCGTCATTTCTCTTAGAATTAAAATTTTCATCAAACCCCTTCAGCAATTTCTCAGCTTCCTTGTGAACTTTCTTAATTAGCTCATAATCCTTAGAAATAACCAAAAACTCCTGAAAATCAGGCATCCGATTATTTGTTAATTCAGAATGTTTTCCCCCACCAATAACATTTCCAATTTGCGCAGGAAGTTTTTTCGCCTTTTCATTTATCAATTCCCAAACTTCTTTTTTTGATTCTTTAGCAACTGCTTTCAAAACCGCGCACTCCAATGCCAGCAGAGTATTTCCTCCGACATGCCTGTCAAGAACCTCTTCAACCTTTTTCAAATCATCAAATTCTACAAAATCGTCTTCGCTGAAATAATCTGATAAATTCTTCAATGACTTAATATCTTCATCAATACTTTTTTTATAACACCTAACTTCAAACTTTCCAGTTGATTTTCCATTAGGAGCAGAAGCCGAGAAGTTTCCAACATTTGTTTTAATAGCAACTTGAATTGTTTTGTCTTTTCGCGAATCAAGAATTGCAGAAGCTGAAATCGAGTTTATTTTCATGAAAATAAAAAGTGGAGAGTGTTTTTATAATTATCCAATAATATTAGCAAGCTCGTGCATAAAAGTAGGGTTAACCCAAAATCAATAATATCAGATGTAATAATTATTAGTTAATCTCAGCAAAACTTATATACTCTTTTTATCTTTAAAATTTATGGAAACTAAAATGAATGTTGAAAACAGAGAAGTTGTTGAACGATTAGCCAGACTCCAAAAAGATATGGATTTTCTAAAAGAACACATAGAAGATATTACTTTAACAGATGATGATTTAGAATCAATTGAAGAAGCTCGTAAAGATTTGAAAGAAGGAAGAACAAGGAGGTTGTAACTCCATGTATTTTGTTGACATATCGCAAAATACTCAGAGATTTCTTGATAAATTAGACTCACATATTAGTCAAAGAATTGAAACAACATTAAAAAGATTAGAAACAAATCCGGTTCCAAGCGACGCGAAATTTATTGGAAGAGATAAAGGAGAAAAAGTTTTTCGTTATCGGGTTGGTGATTATAGAGCATTATACACCTTAAACGAAAAAGAAAAAATTATTCTCATAACAAAAATAGACAAAAGACCGCGAGTTTATGATTGAGTTGTTATAGTAACTTGAATTGTTTTGTCTTTCCTAGGATCTAGAATGATCAAAGCAGCCACGTCTTTTATTCGCACCATGGTTTTCTCAAGGACGTCAGGGTTTTTATTGTTTGTTATTTTTCTTCTAAGCCTAATAGGTTAGATAATTTTTTAAAGCGATTTTTTATATATATTTTATGAAAGAAAATACTTCAAAGCTTGTTGGTATTGTGGGAAACATAATATTCATAATTGGAGTTATCCAACTAATCTTCTATAACAAATATCAAATTTTATCTAGGGGATTTACACTACTTTTTTTATTTAGTGGATTAGTTATGATGATGCTTGGGTTGAGAGATATGAAGCATAAGAATAAAGAAACCCAAGAGTATATTAGGAAAACTATGAACACTTCATTTAAATTTTATGCTATTGCTTTTGCAATTTTAATTGGAGGGGTATTAATTTTAATTCCGTTAACTTCAATAGTTTTATTTCCTTTATTTGGAGAAAGCTCAGCAATTATTTCATTCTTTATTTGGATAGCTCTTTGGGTTTTCTATTCATTATTATTTACAATGTGTGGATTATAAAATCTTCATACGATGCAATAAAAATTATGGACTGGAAAGACTGGTTGGTAACTTTTTTTGGAATTTTAATCGCATTAATAATATAGTATATTTCAAGAAATTAATTTCTATCACAAGACAGTATATAAGAAATGAGTTATTTTCCCCCAAAACCTTTAAATTCCCCTCCTCTCTCAAAATTTCATGTTATCCTCTAAACAAAAAAGAACCCTAGAACAGCAAGGCTATCGCCTAATCGGAAATCATTCAGCTGTAAAAACTTGCGGCTGGACAAAAAATATGATTCGCGGAAAAGGCGGATGCTACAAATTAAAATTCTACGGAATAATGTCAAATCAATGCATGCAAATGACTACTTCAATTTCGTGTGCGAATCGTTGTACGTTTTGCTGGCGCGATTACAAAGCTCCAGTTTCAAAAGAATGGAAAGAAGAATGGAATGTCGATGATCCGCAATTCATATTAGAAAATTCAAAAAAAGCTCACCACAAATTGCTCAAAGGCTTCGGCGGAAATAAAAATCCCAATCCAAACACTGAACCATACGAAAAATCAAAAACGATAAAACACGTCGCTCTTTCTTTAACTGGAGAACCAATAATTTATCCTAAAATGAATGAACTTATAGACAAATTCAATAAAGACGGAATTTCAACATTTCTTGTTACAAATGCCCAGTATCCTGAACAAATTAGAGATTTAAAACCTGTTACACAGTTATACATTTCTCTCGACGCGCCAAATTCAGAATTATTAAAAAAACTCGACAAGCCAATCTTCGAAGATTATTGGCAGCGCTTAAATGAAAGTTTAGAAAGTTTATCAAAAAAGAAACACCGAACCTGCATAAGATTAACTTTGATAAAAAACTTCAACATCTTGTCTCCAGATGCCTACGCCAAATTAATAAAAAAAGGAAACCCGGATTTTATAGAAGTAAAAGCTTACATGTCAATCGGAGCGTCGCTAAAAAATTTCAAATTCGAAAACATGCCGAACTCAAAAGAAGTTATGGATTTTTCAAAACAATTAATAAAGTTCTTGCCAGACTATGAAATTGTTTCAGAACATTATGAATCAAGAGTTGTTATGTTAGCTAAGAAAAAATTCTATTTTTCCGACGCGGATGGAAAATCGAAGTGGCACACCTGGATCGATTTTGGTAAATACAATGAAATGGTGAACTCATCGCCAAACACCGTTCCCGAGACGATGAAATATTTAAAGAAAACACCGCCAATGTTTGTGTTAAAGAATTAGCTTCGCTCCAAAGTCGCTCAGTTATTTATTGGCTCAAGTCCGCCTTCGGACAGGACTTTTCGCCAAGAAAGAAAATTAAGAGGGAAAATTTTTAACATACTTTATCTCCAAAAAATAGGTGATATATTAGCTAACTAATTTATGATAACTTTCAGATTAAAAATTATACGTTCAATATTTTAGTTAGTGAAGAATCCAAACGAAGTGGGATTCTGAACGGCAATGATAAGCGAGCGAGTTTACGAGTGAGCGTATATGTTTTGACAAATTTTAATCTAATAAAAACTTCTCTTCCCCTCATCCTTCGCCGTCTCCGGAATTTCTAAATCTGTCGGAAACCATTTGCAGTATTTTTTCGTCTTCGTTAAATATATTGATTTAGGCATATGCTCTTCACAATATTTCTTATATTCTTGTGAGATTTCTTCAAAACCTCTTTTAGCTAAAACTTTTCCATCTCCTTTTCTGAAATCCTTAAAACAATCTGGATTTTCCAAAGCTCCTCTTCCAATCATATAACCTTTAATATTTTTCTTAACAGGAATGTTTTTCGTTATTCTTAAAAAATCTTCATATGATTTTATTCCGCCGTTAATTATAAGTGGAAGTTTAAACTTGCAAATTTCATTAAGCAAAGAAAAATCATAAGGCGTGTAGGACGATTCTCGCGCGTGTTTAAAATGAATCGTCACGTTTGTAAAATTAGGGTTCTTTATTTTTTCAAGTTGTTCTAAAGTAGAAAGAATCTTTTTTTGTTTTACTTCGTCGGCGTTTAGTCCGAGCCGAAGTTTTATTCCGACTTTGTAAATATCTTGTTTTAATAATTCTTGAATTAAACTTGCAACTTTCGTCGGCCTTTTAACAAGAGCGCTCCCTTGTCCAAGTTTAATTATTTCTGGCGACGGACAAGACGCATTAAGCTGAATTCCATAAAGAAAATTCTTCGCTTCATCACTTTTCATTTCTCTTTTCAATCTATCTAAAAACTCGGCGCATTCCCTTTCCTTAACAGTCGCAACTTGAAGCCATTGTCTGACTCCTTTAATTTCAAACGTGTCAACTTCTTTCCAAGCCTTGCTTCTTCTTATAAGATAATCCATTGAAAGCATTCCGGTGTAACAATCCGTCGCGCCAACACAAAGTTTTCTTAAAGGCCAGCAAGAAACATTTTCCATTGAAGCTAAATGCAGTTCCATGAAATTAAATTAAGAATTAACTATTTATTTCTTTCTTAAATTAGACTCACATTTTTTATAATTGCTCAGAGCCTTGCTTCGCTTAGGCTCTTCGCTAAACGAAAATTAATACAAGAAACTCCTTAATTATATTTCTTCAACAATCAATTATATTTTTATCAATAAATATTTTAGTTCATGTTAAATTAATTCGTTAGTGGAGAAATCTGTCGAAGACGAGCGATTTCACGTTTGGGGTTCTTCGGAATTCAAATAATTGGGGTGGAGTGAGGTCGCGAGGAGATTTCGAAACGGCAATGATGAGCGAGGCGAAAGCCGAGCGTATATTAATTATTTCTTATTTTCAAATAAACTCCAGATGATATAAATAACTAAAATGGTAATGATAGTTATAGTTATTCCAAATCCACTATACATCCATTCAAAAGTTGTTGGACATTCACCACCAACAAACCTACATTTAATAGTAGAACTAAGTAAAAAATTTATAATCACTCCTCCAATGATGCTACCAATACTTTTCCAAAGCGTCAGTTTAAAGTTCATATCTTCTAAAAGAAATTAACATATTTAAACTTTCACTCTCTCTCATCATCGCTTCCAGAATCAGCATCTTCTTCAACTTCGTCGTCGGGAGTTGCTAATTCCATAATCTCTCCTTCCTTTTCGATTTCTTCTTCTTCAGTTGTTTCAATTTTAGCTTTTTCTTCGTCAGTAAGCTTTCTTTCCTTTACTCTTTTAAGAGCTTCTTCTTTTTTCATAGGAAATGGTTTGTTAACAGTTATTGGTAAAATTCCAGAACGAAGTTCAACTTCTGCAATTCGAATTGGATCAAACTTAATTTCTTCAAGCTGTTCAGTGCTAAGTTTAATAAGCAGCGGCGCATTCATTGAAATTTGCAAAGCTCTTGCTCCAATTATCCTCGCAATTTCATACTTCGAAAATAAATCTTCAAGTTCTGGTGCCATTTTATTTTAAGTGCTTTTCAATAATAGGAAATAACTGTTTATAATTTTTTTCTGCCAAGTCTAAAACCTGTGAAAACTCTTCAATACTAAGTTCTTTTTCTAAACCTTTTTGCATTGAATGAATAGTATCTTTATTTGAAATTGAGAGCGTTACTCTTGTCTCACTAGCATCTTCTTCCTCTCGATTTGGATCAACTATAAAACTCTCCCCAATTTTATGAATTGTGCTCGACAACGGAACATCTTTATTCAAAGGCAGTTTATCTTTTGTCCATTCGCCATAAACAACTTTCTCTTCTTTTTCATTATATTTTGGAATTCGCGTATTACTCAGGGCAACTAAAGCCCCAATTGCTGATGCATCAAGCAAATTACCGTCGTCGTTTATTGAATAAATATCAACAAAAACTGTCCAAACTTTCTCACCTTCTTTTATGCAAAGTTTCTTTAAATTAATGAACTTGCTTTCTCTAATTCCTCTGTCAGTAACTCTTCCTAATTCAATTGCTTCAATTTTTGGAGGTCCAAGTTCAAATCTTTCAGAACTTAACGGCAGTAATTCTACAGTAACCATTAAATTTCCTTCATCAAGAGAATCAGGATATGGTTCGCCGACATCCATTTTAACTCCGACGATAACTTCTGTTTTTCCGAGTTTAACTCGCGCAGAACCTTCGGCTTTCTTTGAAACACCAGTCTCAATTTCTAAATCTCTGAATTCATCTAGTTTTCTTCCATCAAATCTCTTTCCTTCAGAAAGATATTGCCTGATTCTTTGTTTAGTTATTTCAAAAGTTTCCATTTTATGCTAATACCCCCTCTAGATCTTTAACTAATTTAATTACTTTTAATTTATCTTCAAATCTTAAATCCATTCTTATTTGTAATTCAGATAAATGGCTAGATGTAAAGTAAGCATGAAGGTCTTTGACTGTTGTATCGGAAGGCACTTCAAAGCTAATAGTAGTATCATTTCTTTCATGATTAAAAGATATTAGTGGTTTTGTATGGTATCTAGCATCTATTTTTTCTTTTACATCTTCTAAATTAACTTTGCCAATTCCATCATAGACCAAGTCTGCTGTTGTATATTCTCTATTCATTTTAATTCTCGTTCGAGTTCAATCCTCCCTTCAATGCTTCTTTCTGAACTTCATAAATTTTTTTAGTTGCTTCTCTCGCAAGTTCAATAGCTTCTTTTAATTGCTTGATTGAAATTTTTCCGTCAAGCTGGACATGAGTTAATTTTCCGTCGCCAGTAAATGTGAAAGGCATGTCAGTCGCGCCCTCACCCTCTTCCCAATCTTCTTCGTTTTTGTCAACATCAACAACTAATTGTTTGTCTAACTTTCCTATTGAAACACTTGAAACAATATTTTTCATTGGTATTCCAGCATGAGCCAGAGCAAGTGCAGCAGCATTTATTCCGGCGCATCTCGTTGAAGCATCTGCTTGAAGAATTTGAATATGAACATCAACAACATTAGAAGGATAATCATCAATCATGACAACTGGTTTCAAAGCCCATTCTGTAATCTTAGAAATTTCCTGGCTTCGTCTTGACACTCCAGGACGAATTCTTTCAGTTACAGAAAAACTCATCATATTATAAGTGCATCTTAATTCTCCGCTTTGAGGATTTTGTGAATGTTGCGGATGCATTTCTTTTGGCCCATAAACAGCCGCTATCGCAATTGTATCTCCAAACGAAAACATCGCACTACCGTCGGCATTCGGAACAACACCGACTTTCGCAGACATCGGTCTAAGTTCGTCTATCTTTCTTCCACTCGCTCGTTTAAAATTTTCTTTTGTCATTTTTATGCTGTTCTTACTCCTGCTTGAACTTCTTCAATTTTACTTTTATGAATTACACTTCTATTTTCATTGACATAATCTGCAATATCTCTAATTGTTTTTATTCTTGTATAATCATCGTCGGAGATTACTACACCATATTTTTCTTCAATTGCTAAAACAACTTCAGTATAATCTAAAGAATCCATACCATAAGAATCTAACAATGAATTTTCATCTATATTCTTTAATTCTATCTTTAATAATCCAGCTATTATTTCTTTTATTTCTGTTTCAAGTGTCATTTCCCTTCCCCCTCGAACCATTCTTTTACTTTGTCTGTCAAGCCGTGAACAAATGATTTATCTGTCACAAACTCAATCGCTCTTCTAGCCAAAATTTCATCTTCAATTTTATCGCCTTTAATCCAGATGTATCCGTTTTGGCCGACAGTTATGTTGCAGTTTGTTTCAGTTTTAATCATTGTTACCATAGAACCTTCTCGCCCTATGACACGCGGAACTTTATTAGGATTTACTTTCATAATCATTCCATCTTCTAATCTGCCTAGTCCTCTGGATTTTATTGTTAAATCAATACTTTTCCTTTTTACACTCCAAACTTTTACAGCAACAACGTCTCCAATATCCATAACCTCTGCCAAATCATTTTTATTAACAAACATCGGAACTTCCATCAACGGCAAAAACGCATTGTCTGCAACACCTACATCAATCACCCATCCATTAAAAGTAATATTCGTAACCTTCCCAATAATAACATTTCCTCTTCGCGGAATATAACCTCCTGACAACTGAATAACTTTAATCAATCCTTTTGAATCTTCAGACAAGCCATATCTCAACGCAACAATATCCTTGCCTCGTTTTTCTGTTCCTTCGCCAGGAAGAAATTTATCTCCAGATACAATAACCTCACCGGGTATTACAACTTTTCGCTCTGATTCTTCTTCACTCATTTTATTTCCTCACTTGTTGCGCTTCCATGCGTTGCTGAATTTAATTTATCAAAAAAGTCCATAACCAAACCAGCAGGAACATTAACCACAACTTCCAAATTCCCGCTATTTAACCAATCTTCTTTTTCCTTATACTGATTTACAGCGCCATAAGCTTTTCCTGTATGAACAGCAGGAATTACAACCTTAAATTTCTTTGTTTCTAATTTAATTGGGATAATCTTGCTTAACTCTTCTATAATCTCATTAATCTGTTTATCTACAGGAACATCTTTAATATTTACACCAGCTTCATCTAAAGCAGTCTTAATCCTTTCAGCAGTAATTGGATTTCCGGATTGAGCATCAATAGCATTTCTGCTTAAAAAATCAACAACCTGTTTTATTTTTTGTTCTTTTTTCTCACTTCGATGTTCTTGCGTTGTCTGAACCTCGCCCTCTTTAACAATCTTCGACGCTATTTCATTTAAGTCAGTAGTTCCAAAAGACTGTTTCATATCTTTATCTGATGCACGAAACCCTTTTCCAGAATCACTATAAATAGCATCGCCCTCCATAAAAGCACTAACATCCATAGACTCGCCTTTCTTGAATTTCAAAGCTTCGTTCATGTCAACTATAATTTCAAAATGCTTTCCTGCTTTCTTAATTCGTGCTACTGTTGTTGTCATTTTAATTTTATTTCACAAATTCCTTCAATTCGTCTCCGATGAATCGTTTCAATTTTCCTTTTTTAGTTTCAATGATTGCTAATTCAAACCCTTCATTTTTGAAATCTTTTCCTTGAGTTTCTTTGAGAATATCCAATGCCAATTTAACGCCCTGTTTCAATGTCAAATCTTTTTTCCATTTTTCTTTTAATTTTTCTTTGATTTTCCCGTCATTTTCACCAATAGCATTTGCATAATAAGAAAAGTAATTTCCCGTAACATCGCTTGTGAATAATTCTGGCTTTTTATTATTTAATCCAGCCAGCATAATTGAAACCCCAAAGGGTCTTGCGCCGCCGTATTGTGTAAATTGCTGTTTAATATTTGATAAATCTTTAATTACAGATTCTGGTTCAATAGGTGAATCATAAGTTACTCTGTGTTGTTGTGCCAAAAGCTGGGCTCTTTCAATTAATACTCTTCCGTCAGAAGTAATTCCAGCAATACTGGCAATTATATGAGAATCAATTTCATGAACTCTGCTGGCAGATTCCTGGACAATAAGAATATCATTAATTCTTTTATCAGCAATAATAAAAACACCATCAGAACAAACCATTCCAATGCTCGACACTCCTAAACGAACAGTTTTCTCAGCGTACTCTACTTGAAGCAAATGACCCTCAGGCGAGAACATCGTTGCTGTACGATCATAACCCATTGCTTGATGCTGAACATCTATTGGCATTTCCATTTAAATTTTTTTCTTTCATAATTTATCAGAATATGATAATTTGAAACGTATTTATTTCCTTTCCTACAAAATAATTAGAAATATAGCGTTTTTAAATTTTTTGGTTGTTCACTTAGTGAATGTATTCTTCACACGTTTTGATTTCAAGAAGTAAAGCGTCCAGATTACTGCAAGAATAATATATGCAACAATATCTACAATAATGAATGTTCCTATGTCCATAACACCATTATATCCCCCCGAAGATAATATTTCACTAACATAATCCTTATTGAAAAGAAACAGAATCATAGTTAAAGTATTTATACAAATAACAAAAGGAGCAAGGATTTTAGTTACCCTTAATTTTTTAAAGAAAACAATAAAAAATCCTATTCACAAGACCACGTTAACCAAAGATGCTATTGAAAGAAACATATAATCCTCAAACGACGAAAATGAAAAATACATTAAACCGATTACATCAAAAATAAAAATGATTCCAAATAGTGCTAACCATCCATCGATTCCCATTAATTTACTCTGCTTCTTTTTGAGAGATATTTTCTTCTTTTCCCTTTCTCTCTTAACCAATATTCCCATTATTGCGAATGTTCCCAAAGAAATAATAAAAATGAAGATAATCAACAAGAATAATGCCCCCGAGGTATAAAACGTTCCATGTAAGAAAAGAGTTACAAGCGATAATATAAAAACAACTAGCGAAATCTTCTTAACAAATAAGTAATTTGTCATTTTTTGAGAAAGATTCTCTCTACTTGATTTTTTCCCATGTTGATTACGATAAATATTAATACCTCCTGAAATAATTAATACTCCAACAATGATTCCAGAAATAAGAACTTCTTTTTGATACTCTGAATCTGAACTAGTATTGTAAAGATATACAAACATTAGTATCAGGAGAATTCCAAAAACAATTGGCAACACACCTTTTTTCATATTCACAATAACAAAATCTCCTTTTTATTTCTTTTTATTATCAAAATCCCAAATAGTATCTCCGCACAGGAATTCTAACTAATTTATCACTTTAAAATTTCGAGAAAAATAGTAAACTCTCCGATTGCTCGGAGAGTTTGTGTCAATCAAAAAATACATAACAAACATAGTTAAAAAAT
>Ga0209210_1000928_pt1 | contig 26896 bp, 24 predicted proteins | sample RifGroA1_FD_183991 | JGI IMG/M metagenome (GOLD analysis project Ga0209210, IMG submission 183991) | Contaminated groundwater microbial communities from Rifle, Colorado, USA - Rifle Groundwater A1 (SPAdes) (version 2) | ecosystem: Environmental > Aquatic > Deep subsurface > Groundwater >...
CTTGAAAGGGTCATCTGCCTGCTTTGCATCCGCATAGCCTAAAAAAGTGACGTTTTGGATTAAAGCAGGTTTGGGCATATTTTAATTCTTGGCAACTTGGGCAAGTTTTGCAAGTTTTTCGTAAGCGACTCTGAAGTCGTCAGCATCATAAAGAGTGCTGGAGGCGACTAAAAAATCTGCTCCTTCCTCTGCCAATTGTTTAGCGTTGTCAAAATTAACCCCAATATCAATTTCAATGGGTAATTCACTGGCAATTTTCTTGGTTTGCCGGATACGTTCGTATGTATTTTCACCCAATTTTTGACCTGAAAATCCAGGTTTTCCGGTCATCAAAAGTAAAAGATCAATATCATCAAAAAAATGAATTACTGCAGAAACCGGTGTAGTTGGATTTAAGGATAGGCCTGCTTGTTTACCGTGTTTTTTTATATGGTATAGAGCGCTGGGTATATCGGCATCGATCTCAAAAGGGACAATGATTCTACTTACGTATTCAAGAGGTGCTAAATCATCAATGTAATTCTCAGGGTAAATAACCATGAGCTGGATTTCTAGAAGCGAGGAACTGGGATATTTTTTAATAGTCTCAGGTCCTACGGTTATATTAAGGGAGAATTGTCCGTCAACTATATCAATTTGTATTAGATCAGATACATGTTCTGCCATTAGCAGACGTTTGTGATATTCAGCTTCATCTTTAACCAAAATTCCCGGAATGACTTTTGCCATTGTTAGCCTTCTAAACTAAGATTCGCATTTTCAATTTTTGGCACGGGCAGTTCAAAAGATTCCCCAAGCTGGGGAATCTGGGTATCTAAATTTAATTTTTCTCGAAGTAACTTTGAGAGAATTGTTGCCTGGTCGCCCTCTCCATGAACTAGAAAAACTTTTTTGACATTTGAGACTTTAGAAATCCAGTCAATAATCTGAGGTGAGTCGGCATGGGCGCTGTATGATCCGATCGCCTTAATTTTAGCATTAACAGATATGTTTTTGCCGAAAATGCTGACTTTTGGCTCTTTGTCGAAAAGTTTCCTTCCCAGTGTCCCGCTTGCCTGGTAACCAACGATAAGAAGCGAGTTTTTTGAAGAAGATAAGTATCTTTTGGCATGATGGAGAATTCTGCCTCCATTCATCATGCCTGAACCGGCGATAATAATCTTAGGATTTGGAGCAGATTCTATCCTCTTTGATTCTTCGACGCTTTGTGTAAATTTAATATATTTATGCCCGAAAAAATCGTTATCAGCGTGTTCCGTCTGCAATTTTTTTGAGAGAAAATTCGGATATTTTGCAAAAACGCCCGTTACTTTTTCGGCCAAAGGGCTGTCTAAGAAAAACATCGGCTTTGCACAACCGAAAACAGTGCAAAAATGATCAATGTCATGCAGAAGTTCCTGTGTTCTTTCGATTGCAAATGAAGGTATTAATAGAACGCCGTTTTGGGCGATAGTGTTATTTATAATTTCCGATAAAAGCAGCTGTCTTTTTGCAATGTCTTCGTGGATTCTGCCACCATATGTGCTTTCGCAGATAACATAGTCTGCATTTAAAACGTAATCTGGGGGGTTGAGTAAAAGCGACGGTTTATTGCCAAGATCGCTGGTGTAGGCAATTTTTATGCCTTCTGTCTCGATTATGCTGATTGCAGAGCCCAAGATATGTCCGGCGCCTAGAAAGGTTAGGTAAATATTTTTGGCGATTTCCACTCTTTCGTTATAGGGAATTGTTGTAAATCTTTCTATAGTCTTTGTGACATCTTCTCTTGAATAAAGAAGGTCGTGCCCGTTTCTTTCTGCTTCTTCTGCCATGAGCTTTTGTGCATCTTCCAAAACAAGCTCCGTAAGATCTTTAGTGGGGGCAGTCGAAAATATTTGGCCGTGGAAGCCGTCTTTTACAAGCTTTGGTAAACGTCCTGTATGGTCAAGATGTGCATGGCCGACTATTACCAAATGACAAGTTTTCGGGTCAAAGGCAAACGGCGCAAAATTTCTTTCTTCGGAGTTTTTTCCTCCCTGAAAAAAGCCGCACTCAACGACTATTTTTCCACCCAAGGTTTCCAAAAGCATGTTCGAACCTGTTACTTCCCGGCATGCACCGTAAAAACTAAGCCGCATAATTTAAGTATAAACTTCCGAGGCCTAAAAGGCTCGGTGTTGTTCTTTAAGTTTACAAGAGCGCGGCAGAAAACTTCTAATGTTTGCCTTCGTTGCCTCAGAAGTATGTAATCGCAGCTTCTACTCATCTGCGACATTAGCGGCCACGGTTCTCTGCAAACGATTATAATCGGGATTAACGCAAATAGTTAAGAGAGGGTTTAAGTAATTTGAAGAATCTGGTCAATTCTTGCCTTATCAAAACCTAAAATTTTTTCTTCCTGTCCGTCTTCCTTTTTAATTACGGTGAAAGGCACACCTAATTGCCCTGACATCGCAATCATCTTCTGGGCCTCTTCGGGTCTTTCATCAACCAATATCTCTTCGTACTGAATACTTTTGGAGTCCAAATACTCCTTTTCCATCTTGCAGAATGGACAGGTTCTAGTTGTATAAATTGTTAGTTTCATTAAAATCTTCCTCCTATAGTACCATTTTTTGACAGAATGGATTCAGCTGTTCTTTCAGAATCTTCTGGAACAACTCCCGTTTCACGATAATACCTTCTGTCTTGATTTTCTGTTGCATCCGGTTCGCTTCCAGAGCGCCTTCGGGGATAAGGTTCGCCAACTTGATAATTCACAAATGGTCGTTCTTCGCCACAATTCTTACACACACCATTGGAAGTTGGTCCATTTGGAGTTTCAATTATCCAATGATGCTTGCATGAAGGTTCGCCACCCGTGTGTTCAACTATGTTAGCAGTAATTATAAATCAAATTGTGAAAATGTTCTATGGGTTATTTATTTGATTAAACTGGAAATCGAGTTTACGTTTGCAAAAATCCAGCAGCGCCACGGGGAATCGAACCCCGATTACCACCTTGAAAGGGTAGTGTCCTAACCGTTAGACGATGGCGCCATGAACAGTTAATGGCTAATAGTAAATAGTTAATAGACCAATACTAAAAACCAGACTAAAAGATCAACAAATTTTACCACAAAATAAACTAGTCCCGAAGAAACTAAACTCTAATCGACTAATTAGCAAGTGAGCTACTTACTAAATTTATCCCAGGCAGACTGCAAAACTTTTCTGGCCGTTTCCTGTCCGCCTAACCCAAAAGCAATCCCGCCGGCAATCGCAACCATAGCAACCATGCCGCCGAAAAGAATCCTAAGAAGTTCTTGGGCGACACCCAATTGGTGCAGCACTAAAAATGCAACGAAAACGGTCAGAGACCATTGGGCAACCAAAGCTACGGTATGGGCGAGATCTTTTCCTAATGATCGGCTTGCACTGTAGGTTACTCTGTATCCAAGCTTGGCAAAAACCAGTCCAACAAGTGCCAAAATCACGGCTACAATAACGTTGGGAATGTAAAGAATCACCCGGTTTAAGACGTTATTTACGGCCCCTAACCTCCATGCTTCAAGTGTCGGAATCAGAAAAATTATGATTATCGACCAGCGTGCAAGTTCTGCCAAAATCTGTGACCATTCGACATCGTGTCCGTCAACTTTGGTAATTCCGTATTTGGCTAGGTATTTTTCTATTTGTGCGGTTCTTAAAGCCGTTACAATGACCCTGTAAACAACGGCCGCAATCACCAAGCCAATAACAAGTACTATTAAGCCGCCGACTAAGGAAGGGATGAAATTAATAAAAGCGGCAAGTGAATTCAAAACGGCAGATAAAACTTCAATGGAGAGGTCTTCAAAACTCATCGTTTTTCACCCCCTTTCAACGAACAGATCAAGAAGGTTTTGTCTTGTTTAATCCAGTTTAATTACATTTTCACGCAAAGGTCAAGTTTGATGGGGTATAAAACTATGTGACCCGCACAGGATTCGAACCTGTAACCAATCGCTTAAAAGGCGATTGCTCTACCATTGAGCTAGCGGGCCGCAAAAGGTCGTATAATTATATCCAAGATTAGCTGGATCATCAATATCAACAACCATCAATGAACTGGATAGATTTTATAATAGTCTTGGTCTTTCTGGTGTTTGCTTTTGAAGGTTGGCGCCAGGGTTTTTTTCTTCAGGTTTTTAATATCCTCGGATTTTTAACAGCACTTATCCTTTCATTAACTTTTTATCCGCCGATTGCAGCGGTTCTAGATAAACTTTTCCACCTGCCTAAAATCGCCGCAAATCCGATCGGGTTTTTATTAATCTGGCTGCTTTCAGAGAGTTTATTCTTTGTCCTTTTGGCTAAACTGTTTAAAAAATTCCTTGCGGTTTTTGGGGATTTATTCGTCAATAAATATTTCGGATTTGTCCCTGCGGTTGTAAACGCCTCGCTGTTTCTGGCTTTTGCTTTGCTTTTTGTGGTCTCTTTGCCGATAAGACCGGATATCAAACGAGATGTTTACGATTCAAAGTTAGGCTCTATTTTGGTTTCCGGTGCGACAGTTTTGGAAAAACCCTTAAACAACGTTTTTGGGCCTATTGCCAAACAAAGCCTGACTTTTTTGACGGTAAAGCCGGAAGACGAGAGTTCAATCGACCTCCAATTTACCCAAAAAGAGCTTGCCATAGACTTTGAAAGCGAGCGGGTAATATTTTCGCTTGTCAATGAAGAAAGAGCAAAGTTTGGTGTAAAAGTTCTAGTATGGGACGAAAATTTGGCAAAAGTCGGCAGAAATCATGCCAAAGACATGTTTAAAAGAGGCTATTTTTCGCACTTTTCGCCAGAGGGCAAAGATCTCGGCAATAGGTTAGATGAAGCAGGTATTGATTATTTAGCAGCAGGCGAAAATCTCGCCCTTGCTCCCAGTGTCTCCCGGGCCCATACGGGTTTAATAAACAGCCCCGGCCACAAAAGGAATATTTTAGACCCGTCTTTTGGCAAAATTGGAATCGGTGTTGTTGACGGCGGTGTCTACGGCAAAATGTTTACCCAGGTTTTTACGGATTAGGTCACAATTGACGACGACTGTCGTTCCCATTTCCATTAAGAATGGCTGCAGTTCTTCCGAGTGTACTAAAAATCTCCCATGCCATTGGATCATTAGCCACAGGTTTACCATTTTCTTCATAAGTTAAAATTGTTTTTCCATCTCGAGCAATAGGTACAAGTTCTTTTCTACCTACTATTTGTTCAAGCGAGAAAGCCCTTTTATCTAAGTCTCTAGCTATTGAAAAGAAACCGTATTTCTCAGCACCTTTTGCAGCTTGTTTTGTCCTTTTGGGCCAATTGGGACCATTGTGATAAGCTTCTGCGCCATTTTCAGCGAACATTCTCGAATTGGAGCTTCTGGTATATAAGCCCCACTTATTCAGCATGTCTGGCTTGCGTAGTCGCCAAAAGACAATTTTTGCCTTGTCATACTCAAGTGCTTGAGCCCAAAGAGGGTCAACAACATCATCTGTAACTATTTCATCTTGCTTCATTCTCCCGTCTATAAGAGGAACCAGAAAATTTAATTTTTTAGACCAGAACAAGTTGTTAATTTGGAATTTTACATGTTCGGCTCTTTCTGCACATTCATTAGAGAAATTATAGTCTCCCGCCATTTCTGCTAACCTTGCTCCTTCAACTTGCGCCCAATAGTAAAAAGAATTAGCACTCAAATAAATATACGGGGGAGGTGGAATATTACCGTCTTCATCAGCGTATGCATTATCCGAGTCTTTAAAGACACGATTTGCTAAGGGACCAAAAGCCTCAGATACAATTAGGCCTAAACCATGTGCATCAGCTATTGAGTTGTCATGAAGAATACCTCTTTTTGCAGAAGGCCAATGTCTATCTAGAAATGGATCTGACTCTCCCCAATGTCTCGAAACAGCTTCCTCAGTTTTGCTTACTGCAACTACGTGTTTAGGGGTGACATCATCTGAGAGATAATTAATCATACCCAGACTTCCATCTGGATATCTGATAATAGAAGGGGCCCATTTAGGATCTCTTGATAATCCTCTAAGCCAGTCTTGTGGGGAATCTGCTGTGTGAACTTCGTGGGCTTTTCTGCCTTTTTTTTCGCCTGTTATTGGGTTAAACGCTGCCCCCTCATATCTTATTTGTGTTTCAAGAGTTTTAAGAGATGCGTCAATAATTTCGAGAGTTAGAGCTCCCTGATCTTCTTCGTTAGCCCCGATAATAGATTCATCGGCATCTCTCCCAAAATGAGTACGTTCAAAGCGACCCGATCCGCTTGCTTCAATACCAACTTGTCGATCTACAACACGTTTTAGGTCTTCTGCAGCACTGCCTCGTAATGCCAATAACGTCTCTGCTGACATTTGCTAACTATAGGCTAAATTATAACAAATTTTACTAAGTTTTTCCAATTTTATAGACCTAAAAAAATACGTAATCATTTAATGACTACGCTAAAAAATCAGGAATGGCAGCAATTCCTTGTCACAATCCCATATTGATTAAAAATTTTCACAAAGTCAAGCCGTAGTTTGAACCGCGGAGAAGCAACCTTCTAAGGTGACACCTTGAAAGGTATGGAGAGTTATGCTAAAAAATAATGTGCCGGCTAAAAATTCAATCAAGCTGTATTTGGCAGATTCTTACTACCACATATACAACCGGGGTGTCGAAAAAAGAAAAATATTCCAAGACGACGAAGATTACAAAGTTTTTCTAAGTTATCTAAAGATCTACTTAGAGCCACCCAAAGAGCAAGAAAAAACAGAGTTTAAGATCAATAGCACTGTGTTTAGGGGAGTCAAAAGACCGCTTAATAACTTTAATAGCCAGATTGAACTCATTGTCTATTGTTTAATGCCTAACCATTTCCATCTTCTTGTTTACCAAAAAACGGAAAAAGCAATGGAATTTTTTATGAGATCATTGGGCACTAAATACTCTCAATACTTTAATAAAAAGTACGATAGAGTCGGATACTTGTTTCAAGGAACGTATAAGGCAGTTTTAGTTGAAAAAGATCCTTATTTACTTCACCTATCTAGGTATATCCATCGTAACCCTTTTAAGGTGACTCCTTTAAAGGATGCATATTCTAGCTACGGGGAATTTCTCGGAATCAGGAAAACTGCATGGGTCAAATCACAAAAAATTCTTGAGTACTTCAAGACTGCCCAGAAAACCTCCATGAAAGAAGCGCACTCTTATCAAAGTTTTGTTGAAGATTATGCCCAAGATCCAAAAGATATACTTGGTGATCTGACAATCGATTAACTTCAAAGGAGTCTCCTTCAAAGAGTATGGAGAAATTTCAGGCGATAAGTCTTATCCCCAAAATAGCCGGTTACTTCGGGCCTGATGATTTCTGTTCCCAAAAGCTGGGCCGGAAAAACCGTATAGTCCCCAAATTGGTTATTTATTGAATCGACAGCCGCAATTAAGTTTCCCCTGCGCTGATCTTGAGGGAAAAGAGGGATGCTTTGGTATTCATTTTTAGCAAGCATTGAAAGTGTTACACCGCAAAAACGGATATATTTACCTAACCAGTCTTCAAAAATTGTTTGACAAATTTTAAAAAGTATTTTTCCGTCGTCAATATAAGTTTTTAATGTTTTATGACCGTAAAAAGATGTCTCAGCACCTCTTAAGGCCAAACTCACATAACGTCCGGCAAGCTGCATTTTACGCGCCTTTTCGCTGGCTTCTTCACATAAGTTGCGCATTAATCTTTCGATTTCGTCTTTTTTGTATAAATTGCGATGAGCCGTATAAGTCCGGCCAACACTTTTGGCCTGTACAATTTCTTCTGTGGGGATTGCCGGTGATTCATCGATACCCCGCGCCAGATTATAAAGATGTTTTGACCAGAATGGGCCGAAATGTTTGTATAAAAAATCCAAAGAACAAGCCCGAAGTGTTTTGAAATCACCAACACCAATTAAGACCAGACGTCTATAAAGTCTGTCGCCGATTCCGCAAACATCCGTAAGATCTGCTTTATCTAAAGCCTCAAAGATGCTTTTTTGATCAAGATAATAAATGCCATCGGGCTTGGCCTGGGTGGAAGCAAGTTTTGCAAGCAGTCTATTTTTGGAAATTCCTACAGAACAAGTTAAATAATCGCCAATTTCGCCTGCCAGCCTTTCCTGTATCTCCAAAGCAATCGACACGGCATTGCCCCATAATTTTTCCGTCTCCGTTATGTCAATAAAACATTCATCCAGAGAAAAGACTTCACACAAAGGAGAATATTTTTGGCATATTTCAATAAACCTGTAGGTGATGTCTTCGTATTTCTCAAAGTCGGCAGGAATTAAGATTATAGAAGGGCATAGTTTTTTGGCCTCAATTACGGTATTGCCTGTTTTTACCTGATATTTTTTGGCTTCTTTGGATGCGGCAATGATACAGCTTCTGCCTTTGGCCTTAACGATTCCGACGGGCTTTGCGCGAAGGTTAGGATTTGTCTGCTGAGCTGCCGTTGCAAAAAAACTGTCCAGATCGACGTGAAGAATAACACGCTCTATCCCTTTGGCATTATTTTCTTTAAAGTCCATGCAAAGTTTTGGTGGTTATATTCAAGTTCATAGGCAGCGTTATTGTTGGTGCATACCAGATTGGCGATTTTTGTTTTGCCTTTTGTTGAATTGCTTGTAAAGATAACTTTTTTGAATTTAATTAAGCGGTTGCGCCAATTCATGGCAACGGGGGAAATACCGGAATCAAAAACCGCCCAGACTTTGATTGATTCATTGATTAAAGTTTCCATCCTAAGAGCATACTCATAATATACCGAAGAAAACCCGAATGTCAATATAATTCTTGGTAAAAATTGGGCTCTGCCTTAAAATAGGCAGACTATGTTTCCAATTCGCGACACCCGCAACTTAGGAAAATTCCCGATTATCAACTTGTCTTTAGTCATTTTTAATATCTATGTTTTTACAAAGGAGTTGATTGCACCAAGCACGGAATTGTTTATCGCCAAATACGCGCTTGTCCCCGCAAACATAAATTTTATTCAATTTGAAACCCTTACACCGTTTATAACGTCCATGTTTCTCCATGCTGGGTTTCTGCATATCCTTTTAAATATGTGGTTTTTATGGATTTTTGGGGATAATGTCGAGGCGGCTTTGGGCAGTTTGAAATATTTGATTTTCTATTTGTTTTGCGGAGTACTGGCAAGTTTTACCCAGTATATTTTTATTTCCGATTCTTATTTGCCGATGGTTGGTGCCTCCGGAGCAATCGCAGGCGTCTTGGGTGCTTATCTGAAATTTTTCCCGAGAAACAGTATTGATACGATAATTCCGGTTTTTGGCCTGCCGTTTATTACGGCAGTACCCGCCAGCTTTATACTAATTTACTGGTTTATTATTCAGGCCTTCAACGGTGTAACAAACGTGGTTGCGGTTACGGCTTCAATTGGCGGGGTTGCTTATCTTGCGCACGCAGGCGGATTTCTTTCGGGATTTTTATTGTCCGGTAATTTTTCCCCAATTTACAGAAGGAAAAGATAATCTTGGCAGTTTAGGGGGTTTACAAACCCAAGTTTGTTTCTGATAAAATATGTGAAAGGAGGTAATAAATGGATCCTAATAATGATCAGGGCCAAGGCGGTCAAAATCCAGCTGATCCGATGGGAGGCGGACAAGACACACAAGTTCCCTCGGACGGAGGACAAGATCAACCTCAGACTCCTGGAGGGGATACGCCTTCGCCGGGCACAGAAGCTCCGGAGGCGCCTGGTGCAGAAGTTCCTCCACCCCCGCCCACGGCTGGTGAACCAGATGAGCCGGTAGGAGGAGACCCTACGGCAGCGTAAAAGCTTTAATCTTGTTGACACCCGGAGAGCATAAACTTTAAGCTTGAGTAAAGGGGTATTTTTTCCTTACAAAATTGAGCCTGCACAATTTTAAAGGACGATTAAAGTTTTCCTCAATAGCGGTATTTTTACTTTTTTACGCTATTGTTTTTTACTTGCTTGGTTCCCAAAAAAGCCTACAGGGAATATTAAATTCTAACGGTGAAAACAAGAATGGGGATGGAAAAGTGCTGGAACTGCCTATAAATTCTCCCATCCCTTACGCAGATACCCAAACAGGCAAAGTTATTTCTTCGTTTGTAAAACTTTGTTCAAATATTGTTCATTCGTATGAAGTGTCTTATCCCAAAGACTGGTTTACGACTTACAGTGAAGGATCTGGGGAATGTTCATTCTTTGCACCATACACATTTGTTGTTCCCGTAGACACCGGTACTTTTTTTGTCCCGGTAAAACTAGAAATTCACAGTATTCTGGATTGGCCAAATCTTCAAAAGCTTTATCTTAATCCTAACGATTTTCAAAACATTGTTTCTGTCGAAAACAAAGAAATCGAAGGCAAATCTGCCACAAAAGTCAGATCCAGTGCGACAGGCAACGGTTCTGCAAAACAAGGCTTCTTAAATATTGCATACCTTATTTTTGATGTCGAAAGGCCGGTTGTTATTTCTTATCAGCAATTAGACGAGACGGAAGACATTGGTAAAATGGAAGAAGGACTTAATGAGATCGCTTCAAGCTTTAAATATTTCTAGGATATTTTAACTAAAAAAAGAAAAGGCCTCTCTTTCGAGAAGCCCTTTCAAGTTGCCTATCTTGCGATAAGCAAAAGTATATATACAGCGTGTAAAAAAACTTGTCAACCCCCCAAAACGACTGGTGATATACTTTTGGTATGCAAAAATCAATTTCCGTTAAAACGAATGAGAAAAGACAGCTTGTGGATATTACACGGGATATTGAAAATGTAATTGCCAAATCTAAAATTAACGAAGGAACCGTTTGCGTTTTTGCCAAACACACTACTTGCGCATTAATAATTTCGGAAATCGAAGATGATCTGGAAAATGATTTGCTAAATTACTTTGAGAAAGAAGGCCCGAAGGGACCTTTTTTGCACAGTCATGGCGGCCAATCTCATACTCCGGCCCACATTCTCGCAGCAACAATTGGCCAAAGCCTGGTAGTTCCAGTTGAAGACGGCCAAATGCTTCTGGGAACTTGGCAAAGGATAAGTTTAGTCGAGTTTGACGGTCCAAGGGAAAGAGAAATAATAATCCAGACTTACAAATGAAAGTAGTTGAAGGCAAAAAGATATACAGTGTTTCTGAAGTTAATTTTTTTGCTAAAAAAACCCTTGAACAAATGACCTTTTGGGTCGAAGGCGAAATTTCTTCGGTTTCCGAGAAAAACAAAGGTTATCATTTTTACTTTTTGGAGATTAAAGATGAGACGGCAATCTTGCCCTGCATCACAGACAGTTATTTACTGGACGCAATAGGCGAAAATCTTCTTGGCCAGAAAATACTGGCTTACGGTAACCTTAGCGTTTACGAACCGCGGGGTCGATATCAATTCCGTATAGACAGAATCGAAAGCTGGGGTGAGGGTATTTTGCAGCGGCAGTTGGAAAAGCTTGTAAGAAAACTAAAAGGCGAAGGGCTTTTTGACCAAAAACATAAAAAGGAAATCCCTAAATATCCCAAAAGGGTGTGTATTGTTACCTCTGCAGGTTCTGATGCCTACAACGATTTTGTGAGACACACGATTGACAAATTCCCAATAATCGAACTTTACACGGCAGACGTTCGCGTACAGGGAACACAATCGATACCCAGTCTTCTTAAGGTTCTTCCGCAAGTAGACAAACAGGCTTTTGATGTTCTTGTCATAACCCGCGGCGGCGGCTCGATTGAGGATTTGGCGGCCTTTAATGATGAACAGGTTGCCCGCATGATATTTTCCCTTAAAACTCCTACCGTTGTTGCCATCGGACATGAAGCAAACGAATCCCTTTCCGAGTGGGTTGCGGACGTGCGTGCTTCTACTCCTACCGATGCAGCGAATATTATTTGTACCGGATACCAAAATCTGCTGGAGTCTCTTGACTATTTAGGCACGCGTCTGAAATCAAATGCAGCTTATTATTTTTCAGCAAATTTTCAACGCTTAGACCATATTTTCTTTAAACTTACCCAAACCAAAAATAGTTTTAAGGATTTGTCTCATCGGCTCAATTCCTTGAGAGAATCGTTAAAACTGCACGAAAGGCTTTTGGTTACAGCCTCTCAAACGAAACTTGATGAACTGGCAAAACGGTTTAAAAGGGGTTTATACATTCAGATAGAAAACAAAACACAGATTCTTAAAAGTTTCAATAAATCCCTGCTTTTACTTTCTCCTCAGAATACTCTCTTGCGGGGATATTCAATAACAACAGACAAAAGAGGCAAGGTTATAAAGAGTATCAAAAGCGTTGTTGCGGGTGCTCTGATTGGAGTAAAATTTAAAGACGGAAGCTTAACATCAAAAGTTATCACCAAACAATGACCAGAGTTCAAAAAAATCCCAATTTTACTCAAGCATTGACAAGGCTCGAAGAAATCGTCGAAAAGCTTGAAAGCCCAAGCCTTGATCTTGAGGAAGGCTTAAAATTGCTGGAAGAAGGCGTAATCTTGTATAAGCTCTGCAAAAATAAGCTGACTGCGGCCAACGCCAAAATTACTACTATCCTTAAGGATGGAGATATCAAGGACGAGGGAGGTGAACTAAAATAGCAGACAAAAAAGTGGGTAAAATTACCCATTACTACGACAAAATTCAAGTGGCCGTTGTTAAACTTGTAAGCGGGGATTTAAAAGTAGGCGACAAAATAAAGCTAACTGACAATACGGGAGGAGAATTTGAACAGGAAATAAAATCGATGCAGATAGAACACGCCAAAATCGAAATAGCCAAAAAAGGTGATGAGTTTGGGTTAAAAGTCGACACCCCGACAAAGGCAAAAAGCGACGTCGTAAAAGTATGATCTATATTTTGCACGGCGAAAACGCCGATGATTCCGGCAAGTATTTAAAAAGCCTTCTTTTACAATACAAAGATACCCATAAAGTACGGTTAACCGATAAAGACAAACTTGAGGTCTTTTTAGAAGCAGTTTACGCAGAGGATCTTTTCGAAACAAACAAGCTGGTTGTATGTCAGAATTGGCTCTCCACGAAAAAAATAAAACTTAAATCGCTGGAAAAAATTCCGCAAAACCGCATAGTAATTTTTTGGGAGGAGTCAAAACTTACATCTTTACAAACCGAAAAAGCAAAGACGGGTGTACAAATAAAAGAATTTAGGCCTAATGCAACCGTTTTTTGGTTTTTAGACTCACTTTCACCTGATTTTTTAAAAAGCGTTAGATATTTACCGCAGATTTCGTCTGACAAAAAAAATCTTCTCATTTGGAACCTACTTTTGCGAGTTTCCCTTTTAATCGCGGCTAAATCGCAAGTAGGAAGAGAAAAGTCGCAGGCATTTTTTAAAAGGAATATCCAAGAATGGCAGTGGGATAAAATCACAAGACAATCAGACCTTTTTAGCCTGAATAAACTTATAGGGCTTTACCGCGCGCTTTTACGCTTAGACTACGCCCTTAAAAACGGCGTTTCTGGGATAGATGAAAAATCTCTTGTCACAATTTTGCTGTTGAAGTACCTGCGCACGTAGATGTTAAAATTGATTTAAGCCTTCACAAATCTGCCCATTTCCTTATTTATTTTGAATGGGTATAAAAATTGATATGCAAGATTTAGTCTGGTTTAGAGAAGTAGATAAAGACGACGGAACGCAAGTCGGCGGCAAAGGAGCAAACTTGGGGGAGCTTGCCAAAATCAAGATCCCTATCCCTGACGGGTTTATCGTCACCTCGCAGGCCTATTTTGATAATCTGGTGCAATCCGGAGCGCTCGACCGGATCAAGGGCATTTTGTACGACCTCAACGTTGATGACCCGATGCTTCTTGATTCGAAGGCCAAAGCCTGCCAGGAAGAAATCAAAAGAATCCGCCTTGAGAAGGACTTTGAAAAGAGGATTTATAAATTTTACGATGAGCTTTCAAAAAAGAGGAACGTAAGAGTTGCCGTAAGGTCGTCTGCGACTGCGGAAGATTTACCCGAAGCATCATTTGCCGGTCAGCAGTCGACGTTTCTTAATGTTTTAGGACATGAGGAGCTTAAAGCTGCAATCTTGGGTGCTTGGGCCTCGTTATTCGAAGCAAGAGCAATCTTTTACCGCGTCCAAAAGAATTTCGACCATTTTAAAGTTGGGATAGCCGTACCCGTCCAAAAGATGATCCAGTCAGAAGTTTCCGGAGTCATGTTTACTATTGATCCGGTAACAAACGATAAGAAAAAAGTAATTATTGAGGCAATCTTCGGTTTGGGCGAATTAATTGTAGGCGGACAAGTAACACCGGATCATTATGAGGTAGAAAAAGGAACTTTTAAGATCCTTTCAAAAAACATCGTTTCCCAGGAAAGTTTTTTGACGCTGGCGGGCAGAGAAAACAAAATCATACCGGTCGCACAAGCCCATAAAAAAGACCAGAAGCTAACTGACGAGAAAATCATAGAACTTGCAAAAATCGGAGTACAAATTGAAAAACACTATTTTTTCCCGCAAGACATGGAATGGGCTCTTGAGGACAACAAGCTGTATATAGTCCAAACGCGGCCTGTTACAGCAATCAAAGCAACTAAGCAGAAACTGGAAGCAAGAAAATCAGATCAAATTACCAAAAAACCTATTCTTTCGGGCTCCCCTGCCTCGCCAGTTATCGGCACCGGTAAAGTGGTTATCTTAAAAAGCGCCAAAGAGTTGTTCCGCATCAAACAGGGCGATGTCTTGGTAACCGAAATGACTAACCCCGACTTTGTGCCGGCGATGAAGCGGGCAAGCGCCATAGTAACGGACCGCGGCGGCCGAACCTCTCACGCCGCAATCGTTTCAAGGGAACTTGGAATTGCCTGCGTTGTCGGAACGCAAAGTGCAACTAAAACATTAAAAGAAGGCATGCTGGTTACTGTCGACGGGGCAAAAGGTTTGATTTACGAAGGCGACATTTTAGGATCGAAAAAGCATGTTAAGCGCAAAGAGCAGCATACTTCCCCAAAGCACCATAAAACTGCAATTCATCTATACGTAAACCTCGCCGAACCCGAGCTTGCTGCCAAGGTTGCCGCCCAAAATGTCGACGGAGTCGGGCTGTTGCGTGCCGAGTTCATGCTCGCGCAAATAGGCACCCACCCAAAAAAATTCATCGAGGAGAAAAAAGGGGAGGAATTCGTAGATAAGTTATCTGAAGGACTTTCATACTTCGGCAAGGCGTTTGGCAAAAGACCCGTAATCTACAGGGCAAGCGATCTAAAGTCCAACGAGTATAAAAATTTAAAAGGCGGGGATAAATATGAACCTTTGGAGTCAAACCCCATGCTTGGTTATCGGGGCGCCTACCGCTACATCAAAGACCCCGACGTTTTTAAGCTGGAATTGGAAGCTATTCTAAAAGTGAGAGAAAAGTACAAGAACCTGCACCTGATGATACCCTTTGTCAGAAGCGTAAAAGAACTGGAAACGGTGAAGGAGCTGGTCGAAAATGCTGGGCTTTTTGAAGATGCGACTTTTAAATTCTGGATGATGGTTGAAATTCCCATCAATGTTATTCAACTTGAGGAATTCATAAAGGTCGGCATCGACGGAGTCTCTATCGGATCGAACGATCTTACTATGCTTATTCTCGGGGCAGACAGAGATAACGAAGAGGTAGCGGGTGAGTTTAACGAACTTGATCCTTCTGTTCTGTGGGCACTTGAAAAAACCGTCAAAACCGCACATAAGGCGAAAATCAGCTGTTCAATTTGCGGCCAGGCGCCGTCTATTTATCCAGAGCTTACCCAAAAGCTGGTTGAGTGGGGAATTACGTCAATATCGGTTAATCCCGATGCCATTGATGCTACACGAGAAATAATCTATGAATCGGAAGAAAAACATCTAACAAGGAAAAACTGACCTTATGGCCAAAATAAAAAAAATAATTTCCCGTGAGATTTTAGACAGCCGGGGGGATCCAACCATTGAGGCAACGGTAATTCTGGATGACGATTCATTTGGTGTATTTTCAACTCCTTCAGGTTTGTCTATCGGCAAACATGAAACCGTGGAGTTAAGAGATAAAGACCAAGCCAGATATTCAGGCAAAGGCGTACTTCGCGCTTTAGAAAAAATTTATTCTGTGATTTCGCCTTCTATTTTAGGTAAAGATGCAGCCCAGCAAAGAATAATTGACAATATTATTATAGAAGCTGATAAAACTAAGGATAAATCGAATTTGGGTGCAAATGCAATGCTGGCAATCTCGGGTGCAGTTGCCAAAGCGCAGGCGCGGTCGCAAAACGTCGGACTCTACCAATACATAAATGAAATTTCACAAATTAAACTTGAACGGTTTGAAATCCCGACGCCAATGTTTAATATTTTAAACGGCGGTCTTCACGGATCCGGCAATGTGGACTTTCAAGAGTTTTTACTGATCCCGAAAAAATCCGGATCTTATTCTGATAATCTGCGGGCCGGGGTTGAAATTTATTATCACCTGAAGCAAACAATTGCCGCCCATAGCGGCATAGTGCTGGTCGGAGACGAAGGAGGGTATGCACCTACATTGTATTCTAATGTTGACGCTTTAAAACTGATTGCGGAAGCAATAGATTCTGCGCATTACCAGCTGGGCCTCGACGTTTTTCTGAGTCTTGACGTTGCGGCTACCGAACTTAAAAAAGAAGGCTCGTACAGAATAAAAGACAGGCCCATTCCCTTAAATTCCGATGAGTTTATAGAATTTTTCACCTCTCTTAATAACGAATACCATTTGCTTTCGATAGAAGATCCTCTAGCAGAAGACGATTGGGATGATTGGAAAAAGCTCACGGAAAAAATCGGTAAAGAGACGATTATCGTCGGAGATGATCTTATAGCTACAAATTTGGAAAGGCTTAAAAAAGCAAAAAAAGAAAAAGCCTGCAATGGGGTAATTATTAAGCCAAATCAGGCCGGAACTATATCGGAGACAATCGATGTTGCAAAGTATGCAAAAGAAGCAAATTTTAAAATTGTGGTGTCACACCGTTCCGGTGAAACAAACGATGATTTTATCGCAGATTTTGCTGTAGCAATAGGCGCCGACTACGCCAAATTTGGAGCTCCGGCAAGGGGGGAAAGAGTAGCCAAATACAACAGGCTTTTGGAAATAGAACATGAACTTTCCAAAATTTAGTAAATGTTAAGACTTCCTGAAAAACCCAAGCCTTTGGTAATGTTGATTCTGGACGGCTGGGGTGTTGCCCAGGATAGTATCGGCAATGCTATAACCCGCGCGAATCTTAAAAACTTCAATGACCTTTGGTACTCGTTTCCCCATGCAACATTATCATCCGCAGGTCAATCAGTGGGTCTGCCCGAAGGCCAAGTAGGCAACAGTGAAGTCGGTCACTTAAATCTAGGGGCTGGAAGAATAGTTTTCCAGGATCTTTTGAGAATTAATATGTCTATTGCTGACGGCACGTTTTTTGAAAACGCAGCATTTAAGGAGGCTGTCGATCATGTAAAGAAAAATGGCTCCAAAATTCATCTAATGGGCCTTGTTGGTTTAGGGTCGGTTCACAGCGAAGCCGAGCATTTGTATGCCCTGCTTTCTTTCATCGCAAGACAGGGTATTGCCCAAGCAAGGGTTAAATTACACCTGTTTACAGACGGCAGGGATAGTCCGCCGACATCGGCAAGGTTCTACCTCAATGAGATCAAGTCAAAAATTGCATCTTTGGGTGTGGGCCAAATCGCAACCATAAGCGGACGTTACTTTGCAATGGATAGAGATAACCGCTGGGACAGGATCGAAAAAGCTTACAATGCCATATGCGGGATGGGCCAAAATACGGAAAAAGACCCAATAGACGCTGTAGAAAAATCATATGGGGAGGGTAAAACCGATGAATTCATTGAACCGGTAATTATCGTTGATGAATCGCAAGTACCGGTAGGTCCGGTTTCTGCGGGCGATGCTGTCATTTTTTTAAATTATCGGCCTGATAGGGCAAGACAGCTGACAAAGGCTTTTGTACTTGAAGATTTAACAGAGCAAAAAGCATCATCAGACGAAAAGATCTCAACATTTCAAAGGGGGGGAAAAATTAAAAACCTTTTTTTTGTATCAATGACTCGATACGAAAAAAATTTACCGGTTAATAAAATCGCATATGAGCCTGAAGAGGTAGAAATGCCTATCTCGCGTGTTTTTTCTGAACTTGGCTCCAAACAGTTACACATTGCAGAAACCGAAAAATATGCTCACGTTACCTATTTTTTTAACGGGGGCAGGGAACAAGTTTTCCCTTGGGAGGACAGAATTTTGATAAATTCCCCAAAAGTTGCATCTTATGACCAAAAGCCGGAAATGTCCACTCCTGAAATCACGAAAACTTTGATTTCGAAAGTTAATACAAATCTATACGACTTTATCGTCTGTAATTTTGCTAATGCCGACATGGTTGCCCATACAGGTAAATTAGATGCCACCATTAAGGCTGTTCAAGTAATAGATAGTTTTTTAGGAGATATAATCCGATTGATTTTTGCAAGAGGTGGAGGAGTTCTCATTACTTCGGATCACGGCAATGCCGAAGAGATGATAAATTTAAGAACGGGGGAGATTGATACGGAACATAATATTAATCCTTCGCCGTGTATTTTTGCGTTTGAAAAGCTTCGGGGGCAAAATACCCAGTTTCCTCAGGGACTCTTGGCAGACGTTGCGCCAAGTGTCCTTTCGCTAATGCAAATTCCCAAACCTCAGCAAATGACCGGACGCAGCTTGCTTTAATATCAAATAAGAAATCGGCAACTCGGTTAAAAATTCTAAAGATGAAACAGAAGTGTGAATTCGCCTTTGGGCGCAGTTGCTGAAAAATGATCAAATAATTTTGATGCAGACTCTCTTAGCACTTCCTCGTGGATTTTTGTTAACTCCCTGCAAACAACAACATTTATATCACCAAAAATATCGTTAATGTTTCTTAACGTTGCAAACAGTCTGTACGGACTCTCATAGAAAATTACTGTTGCCGTTATATATTCGGATGCTTTTTTTAGATTTTTTAGAGTATTGACTCTTTTCCCCTCTTTTTTTGGCAAATAGCCTAGAAATATAAATTTGTCTGTAGGCAGGCCGGAAACAGAAAGCGCGTGAATTAAAGCCGTCGGCCCGGGTATTGCCGTTACTTTTATATTGTTTTTAATTGCCTCACGGACAAGCAAAAACCCGGGATCCGAAATCAAGGGCGTACCCGCATCGCTTATGATACCTACAGTCTTGCCTTCTTTTAAGAGGGAGACAATAGAAGCGGTTTTGGTTTTTTCGCTGTATTCGTTAAAGGAAACCATTCTTGCCTCTATATCAAAATTTTTCAGCAGCTTCCCGCTTACACGGGTATCTTCAACAAGCAGAATATCTAGATTTTCCAATGTCTCTACTGCTCTTTTTGTAATATCACCCAAATTGCCGATTGGGGTTGAAATAACGTACAGAATACCTTGCATTTTTCAAACATTCTTACCTTATGCCAAGTAAATGTCAACTCGTTTTGGAAATTTTTAATCAGTAGCGGCGGATTACACCCACGCAGCGTCCTTGGATAGTCACGTTAGTTGCGTAAATCGGCCTCATTGCAGCATTTGCCGGCATCAAGCGAACTTTGTCTTTTTCTTTAAAAAATCGCTTTAGGGTAACAACCCCGTTTTCGATCATGGCAACAACAATGTCGCCGTCATTTGCCCTATTTGTTTCTTCGACTACCACAAAATCTCCGTCTAAAATGCCGTCTTCTATCATCGAATCACCTCTTACCTGCAGGACATAGGATTTTTTGGCAGGGCTGACCATATTTGGCGAGACCATAAATTTAGCGCTTGGGTCTGTGTAAGGCTCAATCGGTGAGCCTGCTGCAATAAAGCCCAAAAGGGGAAGTTCTACGCCTTTTACGATTTCGCTGATTTTCCTATCCAGTATCTCAATACCTCGTGATAAACCAGATTGCTTTTTGATAAAACCCTTTTTCTCCAATGTCTGCAAATGTTCATGAACCGTAGCAAGCGATCTTAGTTTGAATTTCGTGGCAATCTCAACCAAAGTAGGAGCGTGCCCGAATTTGTCGATATAGCTATTCAAAAAATCCAATATCTGTCTTTGTCTTTTGTAAACTACAGGTACCATGTTTTAAGAATACCAAAGAAAACCCGAATATGTCAATACCCATACTCGGGTTTTGCGCAGCAAGCTGCTAAAAACCCGAAGTTGTCAATACCGTATTCGTATCTGTCAGCAACATACGTGATCAGAATACCCTTAAGAACTTCCTTGCTAATATTTTCTAATGTATAATTAAAGTTCGATGAAATTTGAGTTAACTTCGACATACAAACCTGCCGGAGACCAACTTCAAGCCGTTGAGAAACTTACAAATGGAATCAACAGCGGCTACAGAAACCAGACTCTTTTGGGTGTTACGGGGTCGGGGAAAACGTTTATCGTCGCAAACGTAATTAAAAACACTCAAAAACCAACGCTTGTTATTTCCCACAACAAAACTTTAGCCGCCCAGCTTTATCAGGAACTTCGTGAATTTTTTCCAAATAACGCTATCTGCTATTTCGTCTCTTATTACGACTACTACCAGCCGGAAGCCTACATGCCGGCAACGGACACTTACATAGAAAAAGAAACCGAAATTAACGAAGAAATCGACAGGCTTAGATTGGCATCTACAACCGCTCTTGCAACCAGACGCGACGTGATAGTTGTTGCTTCTGTTTCTGCAATTTACAACCTAGGTTCTCCACAGGAATACAAAGAAGCGCGCTTAGAACTTGAAAAGGGCCAGATTTGGCCAAGAAAAGACATGTTAACTGCCTTTGCCAAACTCCAATATGAAAGGAATGATATTGATTTTATGCGCGGAACATACAGGGTGCGCGGAGAAAATATCGAAGTTTATCCGTCTTACGAAAATAAAGGGCTTAGATTGACCTTTAAAGGTGACTCCTTAGAAGGGCTGGCAGTTATCCACCCCATCACCGGGAAACTTATCGAAAACCTTGAATCGTATAATCTGTATCCTACCAAACATTATGTTTCTGCCGAGCAAACACGAGCCTTTGCAATAGAAAGCATCAAAAAAGAACTTAAAGAAAGACTGGAGTATCTTGAAAGCCAAAACAAAAGACTTGAAGCACACAGACTTAGGGAAAGAACCAATTATGATCTGGAGATGATAAATACGCTTGGCTACTGCAAGGGGATAGAAAACTACTCAAGGTATTTTGACGGCAGGAAACCCGGTGAGCCTCCTTTTTCCTTGCTTGCGCACTTTCCCAAAGACTACCTTACGGTAATCGACGAATCACACATGACTATCCCGCAAATCACCGGCATGTACAGGGGTGATCGTGCCAGAAAAGAAATGCTCGTTGATTTTGGATTCAGGCTTCCCTCTGCATATGACAACCGTCCCTTAAAATTTGAGGAATTCACAGATCGTGTTAATCAAATAATTTACACATCGGCAACGCCTGCAGAGTATGAACTTAAAATTTCAGATCAAGTTGTGGAGCAGTTAATAAGGCCGACGGGTTTGATTGACCCTGCGATTGTCATTAAAAGAACCAAAGGCCAAATCGATGATTTAATTCTGGAAATCGAAAAAAGAGTCGCCAAGAAACAAAGGACTTTGGTTACTACCCTAACCAAAAGGATGGCGGAAGAGCTTGCAGAATACCTTGAAGAAAAAGGCCTTAAGGTTCATTATCTTCATTCGGAAATTCTGACTTTGGACAGAAGCGATATCTTAGATGATCTAAGACTGGGGAATTTTGATATTTTAGTCGGTATCAATCTTCTGCGAGAGGGTTTGGATTTGCCGGAGGTCTCGCTGGTTGCGATTTTAGATGCGGATAAAGAAGGGTTCTTAAGGTCCGAAACTTCACTTGTCCAAACAATGGGCAGAGCCGCCAGACACGTCGAGGGAAAAGTTATTTTATATGCAGACGAAATTACCGGATCAATGAAGCGGGCGATTGACGAAGTAGAAAGGCGAAGGAAAATCCAGCTTGAATACAATAGAAAACACAATATCACGCCAAAAACTATCGAAAAACCGATCCGCGAAAAGCTGATAGAAAGGCAAAAAGAAGAGGAAAAACACGTCTTTCATGACCAGATTATCGAACAAACCGTCAACCGGGCAGTTGAGGGTTCGCTTCTTCCAGACGACCGCAGGAAATTTATAAAAGTCTTAACGCGCGAAATGAAAGAGGCCGCCAAAATCCTGGACTTCGAAAAAGCCGCTTTTCTGCGCGACCAAATCCTGGCAATCAAGTCAACACATCTAGAATCTTGATACACCATTGAGCAAGTATTGCCATTGGTGATAGAATTTTATTTTGCTTTTCGGCTATAAAAATGACAGACAAAATTTCAATTAAAGGCGCCAGAGTCCATCCCGATAGAATACTTACTTTGACTCGAGGTCTACGTCCTCGCAGTCAAAGGGCGTATCTACGGGACAGGCAATTTAAAAAATCATGGATCATATAATTATAAAAGGTGCGAGAGTACACAATCTTAAGAATATAAACGTCACGATTCCCAAAAATAAATTAGTTGTTTTTACGGGAATTTCCGGTTCGGGAAAGTCTTCACTTGCTTTCGACACAATTTATGCAGAAGGCCAGAGAAGATATGTTGAGTCGCTGGCATCATACGCACGCCAGTTTTTAGGCGTCATGGATAAACCCGATGTTGATTCAATTGAGGGACTTTCACCCGCAATTTCAATTGACCAGAAATCAACCTCGCATAACCCAAGATCAACTGTCGGCACAATTACCGAAATTTATGACTATTTAAGGCTTTTATTTGCCAGAGTCGGCCATCCGCATTGTACCGTCTGCGGCCGTGAAATATCGCACCAAACTCCGGGACAAATCGTCAAGGAAATCCAAAAACTTGAAAAGCCCAGCAAACCTCAAACAAGAATTATACTGCTTGCACCGATTGTCAAAGACAGAAAAGGCGAGTATTCCCAACTATTTGTAGACATTGCCAAAAAAGGCTATCGCCAGGTTAGGGTCGACGGCCAAATTAAAGATATCGAAGACGATTTTGTCTTAATTAAAACCAACAAACATTCAATAGACGCGGTTGTCGATAAATTAACTTTGCCTGCCGACAAAAGCAGGCTTACCGAATCCGTCGAGCAGGGTCTGAATCTTGCAGACGGCACAATTATTGCTGCAGAGATTCAAGACAAAAGCTTTGATATTCCCCAATTCCCCAAAGACCTTAAAGAACATCTCTTTTCCGAGAAATTCACCTGTCCGGTTGACAACATTTCTTTTTCCGAAATAGAACCCAGGACTTTTTCTTTTAATTCGCCCCACGGGGCTTGCCCTAAATGCGCGGGGCTGGGGTATTTGAGAAAAGTCGATGAAGAACTGATCATAAACCCTAATCTTTCAATTCTTGAAGGAGCGATTTTGCCTTGGGCAAGGACGATTGAATCAAATACCTGGTCATGGAAAACTCTGGAGACTGTGGCTGACGAAAACGGCATAGACCTAAATAAAGCCTTTGGACAACTCCCTCAAGACCAGAGAGATCTAATTCTTTACGGTGATTCCGACTCACTGTATTCGGTTAAGGGACCAAACAGGTTCGGTAGAATTGTTTCCTGGAATACCACATTTGAGGGGGTAATTCCCATGCTTGAACGCAGATACGCGGAAACAGAATCTGATTTTGTTCGGGGTGAAATAGAAAAATTTATGCGCATTGACATCTGCGACGAGTGCCAAGGGTCAAGATTAAAAAAAGAAGCATTGTCAATTACGGTTGCTGATAATACCATTGCCCAAATTTCCGCTTATTCAATAATAAAGTTTTTTTCATGGCTTAACAATCTAAACACAGAAACCGACCAAATACTTTCAGGAAGGGAAAAACAAATCGCAAAATCTATTTTAAAGGAGTTGATTACCAGGGTCCAGTTTTTAGTCGATGTCGGTCTTGACTATTTGACAATCTCAAGAAGTGCAAACACCTTAGCAGGCGGAGAAGCGCAAAGAATCCGTCTTGCATCACAAATTGGATCCGGGCTTTCCGGCGTTCTGTATGTTTTGGACGAACCGTCAATTGGGCTTCACCAACGGGATAACAATCGGCTGATTACGACTTTAAAAAAGCTGAGGGATATTCAAAACACGGTAATTGTTGTCGAACACGACAAAGATATGATCATGTCATCTGATTACATTTTTGACTTTGGTCCCGGGGCCGGAGAACATGGGGGAAAAATTATTGCGCAAGGTACACCCGCGCAAATTGAAAAATCCGCACAATCCCTTACAGGCAAATACCTTTCCGGTAAAAAGAAAGTAGAGGTTAAAGACATTGGCGAATCGAAAATAGAAGAAAATGACAGGCCGCAGCTTACCATTTTTGGTGCCAGTCAGCACAATCTTAAAAAAATCGACGTTTCTTTTCCGCTTGGAAAATTCATATGCGTTACCGGAGTTTCAGGTTCCGGTAAATCCACACTGGTTCACGAAATTGTGTACAAAGCAGTAGCAAGCCACTTTTTCCGTACAAAAACAAAGCCCGGCAAGCACGAAGGAATATCAGGAATGGAATTTTTAGATAAGGTTGTTCTAATAGACCAATCGGCGATCGGCAGAACCCCCCGCTCAAACCCGGTAACTTACACCGGAGTATTCACTTACATCAGGGATCTTTATTCCAAAACGACAGATGCCAGAATTAAAGGCTATAAGCCGGGAAGATTTTCTTTCAATGTCAAGGGCGGCAGATGCGAGGCTTGCGAGGGAGAGGGTCAGGTGAAAATCGAGATGCAGTTTTTGCCGGATGTTTATGTAGATTGCGAAGTTTGCCAGGGGAAAAGATACAACGAGGAAGCTTTAGAAATCCACTACCGTGGTAAAAATATTGCGGATGTTTTGTCAATGACAGTTGATGAAGCATTGCAGTTTTTTCAAAATGTGCCAACAATCAAAAATAAACTTGAAACTATTTACGACGTAGGACTTGGCTACATCAGGCTCGGTCAGCCTGCTCCTACACTTTCAGGTGGAGAAGCACAAAGAGTCAAATTGGCAACTGAGCTTTCCAAAAAAGCAACCGGCAGGACACTTTACATTCTTGACGAGCCTACAACCGGGCTTCATTTTGCAGACATTGAAAGACTACTTTTGATTTTAAAGAGACTCGTTTTGGCAGGAAACACAGTAATCATCATCGAACACAATATGGATGTTATTAAAAACAGTGATTGGATAATAGACCTTGGACCAGAAGGCGGAAATTCGGGGGGCAGGCTTGTTGCTCAGGGAATTCCCAGTCAAGTAGCCAAAATCAAAACGTCATATACCGGCCAGTTTTTGGTAAAAAACTTGTAAGTTTGAAAATTTTCATAATATACTAACTGTGCCGACAAATGCGTTTACTTGCCCGCGCTTTTTTTTGTTTGTTTCTATCCTTTTTAATTTTCGTACTATTGTTGTTGACTTTGCCAACTACTGCCAGTGCTGATGGTGAATTTCAAACCGACTACGATGTAAACTACAAAGTTGACGAAAAAGGCCACACAGAAATTATTCAGACAATAACGCTGGAGAATAAAACTGCCAATTATTACGCTGACCGCTTCGAGCTAAAAATCGGGTCTATCAAGGTTGAAGGTGTCAAAGCACAAGACGGAACGGGAGCAATCGAACCGCAAGTTAAGTTTGAGGAAAATGTCAGCACCATTGCTCTTAAGCTAAACGAAAGAGTAATCGGACTTGGTAAAAAAGTTACAATAAACCTATCATATTCTTCAGCAGAGCTTGTCACCAAATCTGGACAAATCTGGGAAATTTCTATCCCCCGGCTTGCCAAAAGTCCTGATCTTTACAATTACTCGGCCCAGATAACGGTTCCTAGGTCATTTGGCCCCGTAGCCTTTACCATACCAGAACCTAAAACTCAATCGGAAACCTCAAAGACGCAAATCTTTACCTTTGATAAAGACCAGCTGACAGCGTCAGGTATTTCAATATCTTTCGGCCAAAATCAAGTCTTTAAATTTACCCTCAATTATTTTTTAGAAAACAGCAATCTGACAGCCGCAACCGGTGAAATCACCCTACCACCCGACAATAATTACCAAAAGATAGTTCTTTCTAAAATTGAACCAGAACCCGAAAATATCATAGTCGATGAGGACGGAAATTTTATCGCTAAGTATAAACTTGCTCCCAAAAAACAGATAAATATCACAGCAAGAGGATATGTCGAGGTCTTCAGCAAACCGTTCAGAAACATTGACACAAAGCTAACAGATGGCGAGAAAGAAAAATATCTCCAACCCCAAAGCTACTGGGAAACCGATTCTGCCCAAATCAAAGAAAAAGCTCAAGATTTAAAAACCCCAGAGGAAATTTACAAATTTGTGGTCGACTACCTCAAATACAGCGACAGCCGCCTCAACCTTGCCAAGATAGACCGACTCGGCGCACTGGCGGCCATGAATGATCCAAACAGTGCTGTTTGCATGGAATTTACCGACCTTTTTATCGCACTTTCCAGAACCGCTGGTATACCAGCAAAAGAAATTGTAGGCTATGCCTATACCCAAAACACCAGACTTAGACCGCTTTCTTTTGCCGCGCAGGGAGACCTTTTACATGCCTGGCCTGCTTACTGGGACGACGAATTGGGCTGGGTACAGGTTGATCCTACCTGGGGTTCAACATCAGGAGGTCTGGACTTTTTTAATAAAATGGATTTTAACCATGTAACTCTTGCACAAAGAGGTCTTTCTTCAACATTACCTTACCCTGCGGGCTCTTTCAAAAAGCAGCAAGACGAGAATAAAAAAACAGTTGATATCACATTTGCCGACCAGCTTCCTTATAAAACGTCGACGCCAGAG